>Ga0209666_1000052_pt1 | contig 92686 bp, 115 predicted proteins | sample SaaInlV_125m_DNA_FD_184679 | JGI IMG/M metagenome (GOLD analysis project Ga0209666, IMG submission 184679) | Marine microbial communities from expanding oxygen minimum zones in the Saanich Inlet - Saanich Inlet SI037_S3LV_10m_DNA (SPAdes)... | ecosystem: Environmental > Aquatic > Marine >...
AGTTCCCGCAGCAAAGTTACCAGATGCGTCACGAGCAACAATCGCAGAACCCGTGTTCGCGTTTGTCGCAGTAGTCGCAGAGTTGTTAACCTTACCCGCAGTCGAAATCGTTGCGAGTTTTGTATCAGCAATTGCGGCACTTGCGTTGATGTCAGCGTTAACAATTGAACCAGCCGTAATCGCAGCACTAAGTGTTACATTACTCGTTCCGTCAAATGATACGGCCGAAGCGGTGATGTCACCACTAATTGAGAAGTCCTGACCCGAATCAAGGGCATTGGTTGTGAGGGATTTACCTGTTACATCACCAATCAGATTACCTTCAAAGGTTTCTGCAACCAGTGTTGCAAGACTGAATGAAGGGTCAGCAGCGTTAATAGTTCCTGTCGGTGTTGAGTCATACTCATCAAGGAGTTTCCATTTCTCGTCAGAGATATCAAAGTAGAAACCCATATGGGTATAACCGACACCTGATGTGCCTGTGTTTCTATTCGTGAAGAAACCAGTATCAACATTTACAGGTGACGCAACACCTTCCCATCTATCACCTGAGTCGTGACCCGTGGTTGCACCGAACTCAACCGAAATATTATCAGTTGAATGAATTTCCTGTGCGTTACCAGTGATTACAACTTTTGTAAGTATAGGTGAGGCAAACGCACTATCATTTCCAAGTGCAACAGCAAAGGTATCAACACCACCCGCACCAGTTCCTACACCATCAATACGAACATAGTAGGTCTGTGCTGCTGTCCCTGTAAAGTGACCAGAGAAGAAGGCATCGTCAAGACCCGTTCCTGCGAATGTCGTTCCTGCTTCACCAATCGCATCACCTTCATTGAGACGATAGAATGGCGCACCTTGTGTCACATTAGATTGACCCACAGTGGTCTGACTACCCAGAATGGTAAGGTTACCATCCACCTGTAAGTTTGCACCAATATGTGCAGATTGTGTAACACGGAATGAGTTGACCGAGTGATTCTCTCGGTTGACCATCATTATACCGTTGTCGGAATCACCAGATACAACAACCCAACCCATACACATCGGGAAGTTTGGATATGCTGGAGGTGTATTTGTTATACCACCCGCTGTTGCGGCAGATACAAAGAACTGTTGGTCAGCACTTAGACTTGCAGTATTAACGTTGGTTAATTGACCCTGTAGCAACAACATACCATAACTGTTGTTCGCAATGTCGTGTGCTGCAAGACCCTGTGCGTTGTATGCAGAAGAACTAGATGCATCCGAAAGTGTGACAGTCGGAACATTTTGTGCGCCCGAGGTGTAGTTACCACTGAAGTAAAGAGCTGAACCTTTCTTTATTACCGAACCACTGTTGTTGAACACTCTTTGATGTTCTTGTGTGCCCAGTTCAATGGGAAGTCCATTGATGTCATTATAATAGTTTAGATTCTTGCGTTCATTATCATAGAACAATAAACCTTCACTATATGGTTGATGATTAGAGAATGTTGTTGTATCAAACTGAACATTCAGAAGTGATGCGGAGTCTGCTACGAGTTGTGTCGTTTTCAGTTTATTCTCAACACGCAAGTCACCGAAGTGTTCGGTCGAACCATCAACAAGAATAACACCGTTATTTGAGTCAGCGACAATAACGCGACCAATATGTTGTGGGAAACCAGTATCAACCGTTACAGTTGTTTCTGTTACGACGCCCGCAGAGTCAGGAGACAAGAACAGAACATTACCTTCTGTCATACCACCTGTGTTGACATTACGAACCAGACCGTAACGAGTTACCCAACCATTCGCGTTATTTGGAATATCCATAGTCGCAAGACCGAATGACTTACCTGTGGTAGAGGTGTTCGCTCTTGCTTTTGTGACAAGCGGGTGACCGTCAGTTTCAGTTCCAGAGATATATACTGCATCACCGTTGCTGATTGCCGCACCAGTTTCGTTTTTCACATACAAGAACATTTCTTGACCGATGTTTAGATTTACATCTGGATTAGAATTTTGTGGTGTGCTAAGTCTAACCGATAAACCTTTGTCGCGGGCAGAGTCGAAATACAATGAACCCGCAGTCTGTGAGAATGCAGTGGTCTGTGGAATAAATCGAATGCCCTTTGATACCGCACTATCTTGAGTGACCTTACCAAACGTGACATCATTTGTCGTTCCGACTGCCTGACCAATACTGATTTGACCAGAAGCACTATCATATGTAACACCTGTTCCAGATTGTAAAGCATTTCTTGAGAGTGTGACAAGATTTGCGGAGTCCACATTGAACTCACCAGTAGATGAGTTGTATACGAGACCTTTATTTCCAGTCAGATGCGCTCTTACTTCAGATGCAGATGGGCCAGTGTATGTGAATACACCCGTTGAATTGTTATATGATAAAGAACCATCGTTGCCAGCATCTGTTACAGATATTAATGCTCTAACTCCAGCGGAATCAATCTCAGCTCTTGATATTGAGAACTCACCAGTTCCACTATTGTATATCAGGTCTCCGCCCGCAGAGAACATACCTTTAACATTAGCGGAGTCAATATTGAATTCACCATTTGTTACTGACAAACCTTTGTTTGCGGTCAGATGCGCTCTGACTTCAGATGGAGATGGGCCAGTGTATGTGAATACACCAGTCGCACTATCGTATATGAGTGACCCATCACCACCCGCATCATTTACAAGCAATGATGCCTTTGCATCACTGTCTGCCCTCGCAGTGGTGTAATAGAGATTAGAACCTTCTGATAGGTCAGAGGTAGACTTGGCAGTAAACGCCGCATCAATGTCTGAGTCAACTCTTACTGTGGTGTAATAGAGGTTTGTTCCTTCAGATACGTCTGTGGTTGATTTCGTAACAAACGCTGCATCAATGTCTGAGTCAACTCTTACTGTGGTGTAATAGAGGTTTGTTCCTTCAGATACGTCTGTGGTTGATTTCGTAACGAGTCGAATATCAAAGTCACTATCTGCTCTTGCGGTAGTGTAGTAAAGATTAGAACCTTCTGATAGGTCAGATGTAGACTTCGCAACAAACGCTGCATCAATATCTGAATCTACGCGAACTGTCGTGTAGTAAAGATTTGTTCCCTCTGCAACATTAGTTGTTGTTTTGGTAGCAAGTCTTACATCAAAGTCACTATCCGCTCTTGCAGTAGTGTAATAGAGGTTTGTTCCTTCAGGTAGTTGACCCGTATTTGCATCGCCGAGGTCACTGTCAAAGTTTGCCTTTGTGTATACACTCTCTACATCAAATGAGAACTGACCCGCAGCACTATCATATGACAGGTCACCCGATGCAGAGAACAAGTTACGAATTGTAGTTGTTGTCTGTGCATCCACATTATCAAAACGAATGTTCGTAATGGTCGCAGAGTCGAATGTTGCCTGACTTCCTGTCAGTTGAGTGTTCGCAAGGTTTGTAATCGTTGCACTATCAACTGTCGCATTTGTGATGGTCGCAGTGGTCGATTTTATAGTTGTAATATCAGCACTATCGATAGTCGCCTGTGAACCAGTGAACTGAGTGTTCGCAAGGTTTGTAATCGTCGCGCTATCAAATGATGCTGAGTCGGTATGAATAGATTGAGCAGTCAGAACATTGAAACTTGCACTATCAATTTGTGTCTGTAATCGTGTCGCAAAATCACTATCAAAGTTTGCTTGACTGTAGATTTGTTCAACATCAATCGAGAAACGACCTGTTGAACTGTCGTATGTCATATCTCCGCCAGCACTAAAGTGTGCGCGAACCTCACTAGACGATGGCCCCGTGTATGTGAATACACCAGTCGCACTATCATAAGACAGTGAACCATCACCACCCGTATCGTTGACAAGGAGAGATGCCTTCGCATCAGAGTCAGCACGAGCAGTTGTGTAATAGAGGTTTGTGCCTTCCGCAACATCAGAAGTTGTTTTGGTTGCAAGTCTTACATCAAAGTCACTATCCGCTCTTGTGGTCGTATAGTAAAGATTTGTTCCCTCTACAAGATTACTCGTTGTATATGGGTCGAGTGTAATCGTTGTGAGGAATGTTGCACCATCAGCAGTGCCGATGGAGAGATTGCCGTTTGCAGAGTCGAATGAGAATGAGGATACACCCGCAACCGCGACTGAACCCGCACTGTCAAGTTGACCCTGTGCGTTTACTGTGAAGACAGGAATCTGAGATGCAGAACCATATGTCGCTGCGGTAACACCCGTGTTCGTTATAGAAATCGTATCTGTCGAACTATCGTAGGTGATACCCGTGCCACCGTCAAGGGCTGCACCTAAGTCACTGTCGAAATTAGATTTTGTATAGACTTGTTCTACATCAAAGGAGAACACACCTGTTGAACTATCATAGGACAAGTCACCAGCAGAGGAGAAGTATCCACGAATACTTCCGATAGATGTTGTATCACCCAACGCACTATCAAAACGACCACGAGTATAATACAGGTTAGTCCCTTCAGTGATATCACTTGTCGTGTTGGTCAGTGTGGTGAACTTCAGTGTTCCAATATTGGCACTATCAAAGGTTGCCTGTGAACCAGTGAGTTGAGTGTTTGCCAGATTGGTGATAGTTGCAGAATCAATTCTCGCTTGATTTGAGTATAGTTTGTATACTTGTTGTTCACCTGTAGATGAGGAGTCAACCAGTCTGTGCCATGAACCACCATGTGCAAAGTATCCCCGACCCGTTGCGTGAACGTGTGCAAACATACCATGATAGGTAGACGCACTTGGAAGGTCACCCTCTGTGTTGTATACGTTTCCAAAGAGAATCTTACCAGTTGTCTGGAATGTCTCTGAACCAATTGTCCAGTAGTCATTTGACTCGTCCCACAGAAGTGACTTGTTTGTATCATCACCACGTTCAATCTCGATACCCGCATCTTCACTGGCTGAACCAGTTGCGTTAGAGTTCAGAACAATGGTGTTGTCTGCAAGTTGGATTGTCTCTGTGTTGACAATCGTCTGTGTTCCCGATACAGTTAGGTTACCACCAATCGTAAGATTAGAACCAATCGTAGTAGACCCACCAACAGCGAGACCATTTGTGATTGTGGAACTATCTGCGGATGTTCCCCCAGTGAAAGTCTGCGTTCCAGATACAGTCAGATTACCAGCGACATTCAGGTCACTGTGGAATGTTTCCGCAATATCTGTTCTCGCGACATCGGAGTCGTTGAAACTTAATATACCTTCCGAACTATCGAATGATAGAATGTCACTGTTTGTTGTGGACAGTTTGATACTGACAGCAGTCTTACCACCATCACTATCAATAATGACAAAGTTACCGTTACTGTCTTTTAAGTCGAGTGTCCCCAGAGTGATTGTATTTCCTGAAAGGAACAGGTCTCTCCACTTATTGGTAGAACTGCCGAGGTCATATGCCTCGTTACTATCTGGTATAATAGAGCCAGTAAATGTCGTGTTGGTAAAAGCAAAGGTATAATCGTTATTATCACTATCAAATGTGACAGTGACATTATCGTCACCTCTGAGATTGGTTACTTCGTAGTTACCAGTCGAGCTCTTGTATGCCAGAATTGAACCATCAGATTCATTTGCGGTTACATCCACACCACCCAGATTGGTAATGGCAAAAGCACCAGCGGTAACTCTCTTGACAGGAGTTCCTACTTTTAGTTTTTTGATTTTAATTGTAGGGTCTTGATAAATAATTTTCATTTTTATTTACTTTGTTACAGATGGTGAAACTTCGATTTGACCTTCAAGTATTCTCTCAATGATAGTATTTGAGTCACTATCAGTATAAGATAACTCAACATCATAAACATACCGACCTCTCGTTGTGAGTGTATCGGTTTGAGTGTTTGTTAGAGATAAGGTTACAACACCATCGGCAGATGGTGATGCAATAACAGAGGTGAACTCTAAGGTGTTTGGGTCATTAGCCGAGTCAGCATATCTTCTTTTCATTTTTGCTGCGACTGACCTATTTGTCAAATCAAGCGCGCTGCCATTATCATGAACCAGTTCAATTTCGATGGCGACATCTGTTCCCTGATTAATGACAATATCTTCGTAATTGGTTGACATGTTAAATACCCATATAAAAACAAATTCTGTTGTTATTTATAAGGATTTATTCGTCAACGAGACTAGAAATTTAACATTATTTCTTCGATGATATCGTCCTGTATACCCAGTGACATGTCGGTTCGGTCAAACATATATGATACGGTGATGCGCCAACAGTCAGTTTCAGCGGCATGATAGACACGATTATACCACGGTTCACCATATGCACCGAAATATCCTGCCTTACAGTTCCAACCTTTCTCATCTTTCATCACGACTTCTTCACCAGTATGGCCATCTACATATTTGAAACAACCATCTCCTGTCTCTGACCAAGAAAAAACGAGATTATATGCAGACGCATTTGCATTGTTGTGCCATGAAATAAATCCGTTTGGTGGATACATCACGGTCAATGCATTGTTACGAGCAGACAATATATTACACAGATTATCGTTACATTCACCATACTTCTGAAGGAGATTTACGGCATCTGGAGATTTGTGTTTATCGCCAAGGAAATCTATTCTGTCGTGTTTCAATGCATATGAATGTGTGTTATCAGGAAATCCTTCGTGTCTTTCGTCCATCGCAATAATCTCGTCACGATATTCACTTCCTACAAAGTGTCTTCTGTCTAGTGCGCTTCCGTTTAGTCGTAATGTTTTAGAAACAAGCTCACGATTATCGTAATACCATAGAAACTTATTCAAGGCATCCATCACATCAGGATTTTTTATGGGGACATTCTTCATACGATAAGTCTATCTTTTTTCAATGAACCAGAGTAATGTCTCAAGATTGGTGGTTTACCTTCTTTTGATACTAAGTTTTCATATTGATACTGAGTAAAATAGTTCCACCGAATATCATCATCAAAGAAACCAATCTTCAGGTCTTTGTATTTATCTACCTTGTTGACCAACCACCAGAGTGTTGTCTGGTCGAAGTGTTTGAGGTCTTTTCTCCATTGTTCATCATTGAACCCATCAGGCTTCCACATATTATTGAGTTGTCTGTTGAACAACTCAAACCAGTCTTCCATGAACTCACGAACTAGAGGATTGGAACTGCGATACAGACATACACCACCGCAGAGAGTATACATCTCTCGTCTGCCTTGATAATCGAAATACCTGACCGCATAGAACTTCTCGCGTTCTTTGGTCAACTCATGAAAGACCATATCATAATCTTTCATGTTATCCCACACGGTCATGATGTCTTCGTGTTCGCAATCCATGTCTGCGTCAACATACATTGTAATATCATAAGGAGTTTGTGCCATACCCCAGAGTTTGGCACGATAGTGGTCATCACAATGTATAATCGTATCCGCAACATCCGCCCGTTCATCAATAAAACGTTCTTCTGTTACCAGAGTGATTTGCGCTTCGGGATAGAAGTCTTTGATTGATTCTGCTAGGTTGGTCGCGTAGATATAGAAGTTTGAATTTCTTGATGCGACAATAACAAAACCTTTACTTGATGTGTTCATCTTCTAACGATTCCTTCACAATCATCATAGCATATAGATTTACTTCGGGAATCGACTTGGAGCGTCTCAACTTAGATTTCAACAGACGATTCTTGGACGCTTTGATTTCAGGAATCTCGAATGTTTCAAGTTTATACTCAAACAACTTTTCAAGTTTCTTGGCTCGTTCATGCTCAAGTTTCTTTTGTTTGTCAAGTTCGGCTTCTGCCTGTTTTTTTTCAAGACGTTTCTTAGTTGAAGCTTCGATTGATTCGTCACCAAGAAATTCAATGACCTCATTGAACATTTCGTTTGGTGTTCCATCGTCATTCAATTTATACAGTTTGTGAACTTGACGGATTTGTTTGTTATCCACCTGTTCTTCACTAATCGCATTGAGGATTTCCTTTTTAGGTGTTTCCCAAAATGCATTATCTAACCATGTTCTTGCCACTTTATTACTCCTGTAAATGGTTTAGTTTATATATAATCGTTTTATGCAGTTCTTACATACAAGGTGTAAGTCTCAATCGTTGATGTTCCAGACCCAATCGTTGTCCCAACATAGTTACCCACGAAGTTACCCGCAAAGTTTCTTCCGTAATTTGATGTTCGTGTTCTAACATAAGCTCTTGCGTAGTTCCCCTCAAAGTTGCCAGTAAAGTCAGAAGTATATTGACTCGCTCGTGTTCTAGCATAAGCTCTTGAGAAGTTACCAGCAAAGTTGCCAGCAAAGTCACCAGTATATTGACTTGTCCGTGTTCTAGCATAAGCTCTCGAATAGTTACCCGTATAGTTACCAGCAAAGTCACCAGTATATTGACTTACTCGTGTTCTTTGATAAGCTCTTGAGAAGTTCCCCGCATAGTTACCAGTAAAGTCTCCAGTATATTGACTTGTTCGTGTTCTAGCATAAACTCTTGCGTAGTTCCCCTCATAGTTACCAGCAAAGTCTCCAGTATATTGGCTTGTTCGTGTTCTTTCATAAGCTCTTGCGTAGTTCCCCTCAAAGTTGCCACCAAAGTCACCAGTATATTGGCTTGTTCGTGTTCTTTCATAAGCTCTTGCGTAGTTCCCCTCATAGTTACCAGCAAAGTCGCCTACATAATTACCAAGATAATCTGTTGCCCGAGTTCTTGTAAAGTTTCTCGAATAGTCACCCGTGAAGTCACCCGCAAAGTTACCCGCAAAGTCACCAACAAAGTTACCTTGAAAATTTCTTGTCCAGTTTCTCGTAAATGGAAATCCCTGTAGACTTACTCTAGTGTAATTAACTTGTCTATTTCTAGTAAAAAGGTATATGCCATAGTTACCAACAAAGTCGCCAGTAAAGTCACCTAAATACCCCGTAAACCTCAAATAGTCACCCGTGAAGTTACCAAGATAATCTGTTGCCCGAGTTCTAGTTGAAGTTCTCGTTGAGTCTCTCGTTGAATTTCGTGTATATGTTCTTGAGTAGTCGCCAGCAAAGTTGCCTACATAATTACCACCATAATCTGTTGCACGAGTTCTAGTTGAGGTTCTTGTAAAGTTTCTCGAATAGTTACCAGTAAAGTTTCTTGAAAAGTTGTTGGTGCTGTTTCGTGTCGAGGTTCTTGTAAAGTTTCTCGAATAGTTACCAGTAAAGTCTCTTGCAAAGTTGTTGGTGCTGTTTCGTGTCGAGGTTGTTGTAGATGTTACTCTAGAATAGTCACCCTGAAAATTTCTTCCGAAGTTGTTGGTGCTGTTTCGTGTCGAGTCTCTTGTAGATGTTACTCTAGTATAGTTACCCGCAAAGTTTCTTGCAAAGTTGTTGGTGCTGTTTCGTGTCGAGTCTCTTTCAAAGTTTCTTGAATAGTTACCCGCAAAGTTTCTTGAGAAGTCGTTGGTGCTATTTCGCGTTGAGGTTCTTCCAAAGTTTCTTGAATAGTTACCCGCAAAGTTTCTTGTATAATTAGCTGTAAATGTATTAGTGCTAGTAGATAAAAAGTTTCTTGAATAGTTACCCTCAAAGTTTCTTGAATAGTTACCCTCAAAGTTTCTTGATGATGTGCGAGTGTAATCTACATCACTTACATTATTGCGCGTATCTGTTGCTGTGCCTCGTGCAGCCCATGTTCCTGTGTCTGTTGGCGCACCTTGAGCAGACGAGCGAAGTTGATATGTTCCAACTTTAGTTGTCATAATACGATTCGGGGCGCCTTTGCCAGCCTCGTCTTTAAAATCGCCAAAGGTATATTTAATCTCAGCATCGGTCATCTCTTGAAGACCTTGAAATGCGCCTAGCTTCCCCGCCGACCTTTTTATATGCACTGGTCTAACAGTAGTAGGAGCAGACATGGTTTGTCTTCGGTAGAGATTGTATGCTATTGAAGTTCCATCAGTCCTTGTGTCACTGAACACATTTGAAACGTGTGTGACATAGTCACCAAATGCGACGCCTGTGCCCAATCGAAATGTGCCTGGATATTCAGATGTCATGACACGGGATACAAGTCTATCCGTTAACGTTATCATCTCACTATCGCTAAACTCATGAATCTCTGGTTCACCTGAGTTATCGACAAACTCGACGGTTGGTCGGTAATCATCGTAAAAATTGACAGGGGCGCCAAACGGTGATCCATTTTGTTGGTATAATGTTGTAGTGGTTGTTGTGACTGTAAGTGAACCGTGGTCACCTACATTCTGGTCATAGACTGTATCTGAGAATGAACCAACAGTTGTGCCGCCAAAGAAAGGGGCGGCGCTGGTTGCTAAATTGCTCGTGGCGTCGCTGTATGCAGCGTATAATTCATTGAGTCGCAATCCCAACTGATAAGCGGAATAGTTCTCATCGGTGGATGACATCTCTTTGAGGTCGCCGTTTGTCCCGTCAAGTCTTAGTGGTGTAGTTCCCATAGTAACCCTATTTATGCAGTTCTTACATAGAGTGTATAAGTCTCAATATTAGTGTCACCAGACCCAATTGTGTTACCAGCATAGTTACCGATGAAAGTTCTTCCGTAATTACCCAGATAATCGCTAGTATAATTACCTAGATAATTCCCAATAAAGTTTCTAGAATAGTTACCCTCAAAAGTTCTGGTGAAGTCACGAGAATAGTTACCCACATAGTTACCCGTAAAGGTTCTTGAGAATGTATCTGAACCCAGATATGTGGAGGTTCTTGTTCTGGTATAGTTTCTTGAGTAGTTACCTTCAAAGTTACGAGAATAGTTACCAGTAAATGTCTGAGAAGTTCTAGTTGAGGTTCTGGTTGAGTCTCTGGTGTAACCTGTTTCGTTTGCTCTAATTCTTAACAAAACCTCAGTAGAACCAGGCGTTGCGGTGAATTGAGATACAGTTCCGCTCTGTTCACTACCTTCTTCACCTATACCGAATTCAAGTCCATCTTCAACAGTAAATGTATGATAAACTAGAGTTGGGCCACCGTTAGAGGCAGTGCCGCTGAATGTTTGTGATGGTCTACCAACATTATAATCTTCAGGAACAATAATTCTCATCCACTTATATAGTCCCTGCTGTCTCCAGTAGAGTGTAATTTCTGTATCAGGCGGGATTACATTGGCATTAGTGGTTCTGACAGACAATTGACTCGCAAAACCATTCGATTTTATTGGATAGTTGTTCACTGCGTAAGAATTAAAGTCCAACGATATCGACATAGAATTACCATCATAGGATAGATATGAAGAAGTGTTGGCGTTTACTATATATGTCGGGCCTTCTGTAATCATTATCGAATCGCCATTTGAGTCACGGGCGCTCCAATCTATTCCCTGACCACCATATGTGTCGCCTTCATTTGTCGTATTAGCAAACCTAGTATAGTTACCAGTAAAGTTACCACTGAAGTTACCTGTAAACTCGTTTGGTGATTGACCAGTTGGCATTATACTCGTGCCAGTTCTCGTAGAGGTTCTAGTGGATGTTGTCAAAGAAGTCCTTGTGGAAGCTCTCAGGTAATTTTGAGTATTATCTTCAAAAGCATCTTCTTGGAAAGTTGCAGCAAGTAATGTCTCACCGTAATTATCTTTAAATCTTCGAGCGCCAGGCGTAATATTAGTATCAGCGTTTGTCTCAAGTCTATAACCATGAATCGAGTCTCTGTCACCACTAGCATGAACAAGTGGTGCATTATTATATCCTTGAGAAATAATAGCACCAGATACATATGCACCAATCGCAGCACTACTATTTGGAGCATCATAAATGGTCGCGGTGAATACTGAAATACCACCAACGTAATTAGTGAAAGTTGTGCTGCCAGGATAATAACCAATGAAATTGTTTGCGTGTCCAGACGCAACCGCCATCATATCACTTTTTGCACTGAGCGTTGTAGACTTAAATTCTTTATTGAGGAAAAGAACTCTAATACCAGCACCATACGCTCTCGCTTGACCATCAAACTCAACCTCCAATCTAAATTGACGTAATGAATTAAGACTATCTCCGATATTCCCACCGTATATAACCGAATCGTGAGTATATTCTTTCGTTGCGAAGGGTGAGAACGTCGCAAATGAGAAGAACTCAGTCAAAGTAACATTAGGGGTGAGATTGAACTTACATCCACTGAATTTTGTATACCTACCACCATTCGTTCCAATACCACCTGTTACTATGATTGCCTTTGTTCCGACAGGAGCAGTTGTAATTGGTGTGCTGTAGGTTGTGTTAGCCAAATCTCCGTCAGGATTTAGAATATGAGTTTCTGTGCCAAGAACCTGTAATGTATTACTATAGATTGTAGTATCTGTGTTGCCTTGTGCAGTCAATACCCTCGGCCCTACAAAGTCGCCAATGTAGTTACCCACATAGTTACCCTGAAAGTTCCCCGTGTAGTTACCAGAATATGCAGATAGTCTGTCTCTTGTATAAGCACTTGAACGAGTTCTTGAAAAGTCTCTACTATAGTTACCTTCAAAATTTCTTGTAAAATCATCAGGTGTTGTTCTGGTAAAGTCTCTACTATAGTTACCCAAGAAATCACGAGAGTAGTTACCAAGATAATCTACTATCCGTGAATAGTTACCTGTGAATGTTGAATCTCGGTTTCTTGAATAGGAAACAGTATTTGTGGAGTTTCTTGTTGATGTTCTTGTGTAATTCGCTAGGGAATTTCTTGTGTAACTCGCTGTTGCTTTTTCGGTTTTATAAATACCAACGCCGGCCGCAGGCCCGGCGACGTAGCTACCTCGCCTATACTCAACACCATCATAACCAAGAACTTTGTTGGTAAATGCGTCTCTCTCAGCTTGCGTAGAAAAAGTCCTTTGATATTTAGTTTTCAAATTATAATTACCATTCTCAGTCCAATTTACTGAGATTCTATAATCGTAGTTTGGCGGGCCGTATACAACCCAGTTACCATATGCACCAGTGCCAGGAGTATTATCTCCAGCCGTCCACGATGATACATAGTTACCAACATAAGAACTTGATTCATATGGCACTTCTGTAATATTTACATAAATTGTGTAACCACCACTCACTTGTGAATTACTAAGTCCGACTCCGCTTTGGTCAGTAAAAAGTGTGGTGGGGTTGGTGGATGTGCCGAAAACGCCATAATCTTCATCAAATGTAGTTCCCGATGGCCCCACCCATTTCATCACACCACCACCCATCGCCCCACTAGAGACGTTTATCGTAACAGTGAAGTCAGACACACCTGTTCCCGAAACAGTGACAGTTTTGAGACCAGTGCCAGTGGTAGTAAGTGAACCTGACACCGAAGTTATTTCGGCCACGTTGCGTGAATAATCACCAAGAAAGTTACCCTCATAACTTACCACACGCGAATAGTTACCAGTAAAGGTGCTTGCTCGGTTTCTTGTATAGTCGAGTGTTGATTGACGAGTTCTAGTGTAATTACTTGAACGAGTGGTTTCATAGTTTCTTGAATATTCTCCGACAAACCCTACAGAATAGTTACTTTCTCTGTTCACCGTATAGGTATCAATATACGAACTGGAACGAATTCTTGAGTAATCTTTTGAATATGCACTAGAACGAGTTCTTGAGTAATTGTCTGAAAAGCTTACCTCGGCCAGTCGTGCATATGTCGATACACGACCTCTTGTATAGTTCGCATCAACGATATTCTGACGAGTATCGGTTGCAGTTCCCCTTGCAGCCCACGTTCCCGAAAATCCTAAGTCAGTCGGTGTTCCTGATGCAGAACTCAGAAGTTTGTAGTTACCAATATTTGTTCCAGCGTTATCACCAGTCGTGCCGAGTCTGTTTCTTGCTCTTAGACCAAGACCCTGTTGAATCTGTCTGTCTGTCATCAACTGAAGACCTTGATAGTCCCCGCTGTTTCCACTTGACCTTTTGATTGAAAATGGAAGAACCTGAGTTGGTGCAGATTGTGTCGTTCTCTGATAGATATTATATGCAATTGAAGAACCGTCAGTTCTCGTGTCGGTCATCACATCTGCTAAGTTGACGGAATAGTCACTACTTGGAGCAGATGAACCAAGACGATATGAACCTAGATAATCAGAAGTAGCGATTCGACTATTCAATCGGTCAATCAGAACAGTCATATCCGAATCATTGTATTCTCTGATTTTTGATTGGTATATATCTTGGTTTACACCATCAACATATATGTAGTCATCACCCGCCTGATATTCTTGGTTTGCCTCTGACGAACTATATGCAGTTCCACCGATAGTAACATTTTCAACATTGAATACATATGCGCTATCAGCGGTTACATATCTACCAGTTGTAACACCCTTTACAATAGGTGCAGATAATTTTGGTGGTTCGTGTAAGTTGCTTCCAAGAGAAATGTTACCACCAGCAACTGCCGTGCCATTAGTATTGATTGAACTTGCACAGAATGTATCAAATACTTTATTTCTACTAGATGGTATTTTTATGGTCAGTGAGTCACCACTGACATTACTGATAGTGACATAACCCGCCGCGGCCGCTGGAATAGATGATGGTCTTCCAACCGCGATTGTGCCTCTGTCACTATCATGTTCTCTGAATACAGGAATACGATAGTCACTATCGGCAGGCGTTAGTGTTCCCAGATTTGTTCTCAGTGTAGTGTTAGTCTGAGTGAATGTCAGGAATGAGCCAGGACTACCACCCGTTCCAACTGCGGAGTCATAAACAGTGTCAGTGAATGTTCCCGAAATAAATTGTGTCCCGCCACTCGAATCCATCGTAAGGGAGCCGACATCGGAACTGTCTCCGTTGATAAGATAATTGCCAACTTGATATGCGAGATAATTTTCTTCGGTTGATGAAAAATCTTGTAAACCAGCACTATCTTTTAGTTTTAGTGGAACACGAGTAACCATGTTATATAACCTCGTTAGTTCAGTTGCGTGCCATTTTCATCATAGATAAGTGCTATATCTGCTCTTAGTGCGTTCAATGCATTGATAACGTTGTTTCTTTCTATTCCCACAAAGTCTGCGTCTAGGTTTGATAAAGAACCTACTCTACTATCTATAAGACTATTGTCAGAGTCAAGTTGGAAAAGGTCAGTTGCAACAGAATTAATTGCTGTTACAAGATTTGTTCTATCTGCAATTGAACCATCGGTATTAAGAGATGCTAGATTACCTGTTGCACTATCCAGTAATCTTAACGATGCACCAACATCAGATGCTACAATGTTACCTTGACCCGCAGAGTCAACGGTTGCGCCTAACTCTGTGTGCAGTTCATTGATTGCGCCACGTAGAGTTGTCGCAGATGTATCGAGTGCGGCCGCACCGATTTCAGTGTCGTGTTCGTTGATAGCACCAGCAAGTGTCTGTTCTGTAGTTGTAAGTGTTGCGTCACCAATCTCTTCATCAAGTTCATTTACCGCATCTGATAATGTGGTTGCGGTAGTCGTTAATGTTTGAGTGGGTTCGACCTTTGTGTTAAGTGTGTCAATCTCCACTTCCAGTTCAGCGATAGCACCACCTACCGTTGAAGCCGTAGTTCCCATCGCACCAGATGTAATCGTTCCAAGTTCTGCATCAAGTTCTACGACTGCGCCTGTAAGAGTTTTTGCCGTTGTTGTTAGTGTTGTATGCGGTCTTGCGCCAATGTCACTATCGAGTTCAGCAATGGCACCTGTAACTGTAGAAGCAGTAGTTCCCATGTCAGAGTCGCCAAGTTCTGCATCAAGTTCATTGACAGCACCCGTGAGGGTTGTTGCAGTAGTCGTTAAAGAATCATTACCCTGAACAGCATCCAGTTCGTTTATCGCATCTGATAATGTAGTTGCAGTAGTGGTTAATGTTTGAGCAGGTTCAACCTTTGTGTTGAGTGTATCAATCTCACCTTCTAGTTCTGCAATCGCACCACCTACAGTAGAGGCAGTAGTTCCCATTGCGAGCGCAGTAATTGTTCCTAGTTCTGCGTCCAGCTCGTTGACAGCACTTACGACATCTGTTTTATCTGTCGTGGTCAGGGATGTTACATCACCAACGGCACTATCCAAGAAACGAATTGATTCCCCAATCCTGTTGTTAGTCAGATTGCCCTTGCCATCTGAGTCTGGAATGATACCCATTTTAGTGTGTAGTTCGTTGACCGCACCTACCAAATCATTGGCACTGGTGTTTAGGTCGGTAGCGACGAGACTGTTTGATGTTCCTCGGATACCGACTTCGAGTTCGTTAATCGCACCGACTACATCTGAGTCTTGGTTTGTTGTCAGATTTCCTGTCGCACCCAAATCTAAAGAGATGGTATTGACATCATCTACCAATTGACTAAAGGTATCTGTAATCAGTGTTTGTGTTGGAGTATTTGTTGCCATTACAGTTTCTCTACTAATTTAGTGAGGAGTTCTTTTATTTCACCAACTTCATTCTTTAATTCTTGGAACTCCGCATCCTTCTGTTTTCTCTTTTTCTTTGCTTCGCGGGCTTTGGATATCTCTTCCTTATTTATATTAACAATTCCCCCTGTCTCTGGGTCTCTTGCGAGACTGGAGTTACCGTCAACCATAATATATTCTTTCTTCATTATACTGCCAGTGCGATGCCTCTCAAGTCTTTTACTATAGGTGGTGTAGACTGGTTAGTTGTTCTAAACACAAGTTTCAATTGATATTGGGTGAATGAGTTCAAGTCACCACCGTCACCACCAATCAGATAACGATACTCACGGAAGTTCTCTCTATCAGGAGCAATCGTTGTTTCTGATGACTGAAGTGTCCAGTCTACATCAAAGATATTCTCACCATCGTTTGCAACTCTGTAATACAGGTCAATGTGAGAACCACTTGGTCTAACCGCAGCAAGAATAACCTTCAGACCAACAGCATCTTCTTCAAGATTCTGGACTGAAGTATGGTGTTTAGACAATGCAGAACCACCGAAGGCATTCGTCTCTGCCTGATAATTCAGTGGAGCAGTAACATCCTGATTATCAATCAGATTAGAAATAGTTGTCAATGATGTTCTCTGAGCATCAATCATCGGCGATACATCTGAACGAGACGTTCCCAAGTCTACCTTGAAGGTAACTGAACGTTCTCCATTAAGTTTATCGGCCGCCGCTTCGTTTGCAGTCTTGGCAATCAATCGAGGTCTTGGGAATAGATTTTCGTCACCAATCTGAATATCACCTGAGTAGTTTGGGTCTTTCTGATAACGAGTTTCTGACCCTGCCAGAGAACTACCTGTAGTGAATTTAACACCATATGAGAGGGTTGTATCATCTGGAAGAATAGTTGAGAAGTTCGGAATCGCAACATCGAAGTTGAGTTGTTGGTCTACAACAATATCCGAACCACCGAAACGACCAGCAGATGTTGATGCACTGTCGGCTTCAAACCTCAGACCAAACCCATCTACCGCAGTCACGAGACCATTGGGAGCGGTGGGATTCATAATAGATGAACCAAGAATACCGTTATATCTCGTTGCGGAGTCCAGTCCAGTAATATTAATTGTATCACCCACACTGTAACCGTGATTCGGGAACAACATAGTAACTGTCGCATCTCCACTGTCCGTGAAGAATGGATTGTTTGCAAGAATTTCATCAGGAACATCTGCATTTTCAAAGACCGCATAACCACCAGCAGTATTGAAGTCTGCTTGATAGATTTTGAATGCAAGGTCTTTGGTTTGGTCAGGTGTCCAAGTTGAACCATTCTGTGATTTGAACAATGAACCCATTGAAGGTTGACGATTCACACGTTTCTCAGTTGAACCTAACTCAAATGCATAGGTCTCAGCAACATATGCTTCGTATTCTTTTGACTCTGCCAAGAGAACGATACAGTATTCCGTATTCGGATTCAGGAAGATTGGTTCATCAAACTCAAAGGTTGTAGGTGCAGCGACAGCAGCAGCCTGTGTCTGTGATGCCGCAGTGTTGACCTCTGATGGTGATAAGAACTTGATTGCATTCGTAATGATATCAGTTGCAGATGGTTGACCATTTACAACTGGACGAATCTGCATCTCAATAGGAACAGTCGAGTCTTTTGATTTAAAGAACACATCGACTTTGGTTACGAACATACCCGATGGTTTATTCACATAGAAACTCTGTGCGAGTGGGTCGCGTCTTGTAACCTCTGTCCAACGCCTTCTACGAACCGTAGTGATACGAGTGTTAGTAATCGTCTGTTGTCTCGTATCCAGAGTTCCTTGTGATGTATAGTTTGTTGATGCTCGTGACAATGCACCTGCATCATTATCTATATTGATGTCTAAAAGTTTGAATTCTCTTGTGCCGCCACGGAACTGAAGTCCACCTTCTTTAGATGGAAGGAAGAATGAACCTTCAATTTTACCATCAGCGTTTGACTCCAGATTGGTTGAACCTTGTGGGTGTGCAGAACTATTGCGATATCTGTTACCATAACTCAAACTAGTTCCTGATGCGAACCTTGTGAAAGTCTCTTCACGACAATATGCACTCACATCTCTTCCATCAAAGAATGGGAAGTAGCGAGTGTTTGGACGCATACCTTCTGCACGGAACATAATCTTACGAGACCGCATGAATGGCAGGAATGTCAAGGAGACTGTTCTGTCACCTGTTACCTTACGAGTAGTTCTTTCACTAACAACAACTCTTTGTTCAAAGGTTGTTTGTTGCCATCTTCCACCTAAACGTCTGGATTCAACAGTGCGAACACCATTGACATTCCATGTTGGAACACTCAACCAACCACCAAATAGGTTCAGACCTCCAAGAAAACCAAAACCAGCGATTGGCACCCATGATGCAGGTTGCCATGTCCATGCACTACCAGCTGCTCTTCTTCTGTTGCTTGCTGTGCCTCTTCCCAATCTACCTTCGTTGAGAACGCCGAGGTCTTCGGTTGCAGTTTTATTGATTACATTTGCTGGTTTATATTTCGTCTGAAACCACTCATCAGAAGCAGGAGATAGTGTGAGACTACCCTCACCCGTGATAACGGCAAATGGGTTTACATTCTCAGCACCAGAAATAGTTGTCTGAGAGATTGCAACACTTTCTGTGTAATTTAGATAAACGTTGTCACCCTTCAGGATTGTATTACTTGATTTAGAATGGTCATATACTAGATTAATATTATTATCTTCTGTTTGACTACTCAGAAGACCCCTTGACGGGTCAATCGCAGAACGGTTTTCTTCGTTCTCTGTGTCTGTAAATGAACGGTCAGCAAAGTTGTCAACAAAGAAACCAGACTTACTGCGTGGACTACCTGATGAATCAAGAACTAATAGTGAAGAGGTGTCAACTTCAAGCAAAGACAGTGAGGTCACTTCTTCTAATCTATCAACACGTTTTTCCAGATTGTTGATGTCTGCCATCGTAAATCGTTTTGCTTCCAGTGGAGTCATACTCACATCAGAGTCATGGAGACCATATGCGTTGTGTTCTAACAGGAAGAGACCCAGAGTGTTCTCTGGTGTTTGTGGGAACTGGGCATCAAACCCTGCTTCACCAGTAATATTTTTCAATACACCATCGGTTGAAATGACAATCTTATCTCTGCGTGGTTGGTAATATGTTACATTACCTTGAAAGATGTCACCATTGGTAGGAAGTTCATTTACTACAGCGCCTGTTCCCGTAAACGTTCCATCAGAGTCAACCACTGAACGGAAGTCAATCACATCACGCAAGTTTACGGATGTGCGTGGCCCTGTTGAGAACGCAGGAATATCTTTGTAGTTCACCTGACCAGTGTATGATGTAACATCAAAGAAGTCACCACCACCGTGGGTGAAGTGTTTGAACCTTGTAAATATTGAACCAGATGGAGCAGTTGCACCTGTTTCTAAAACAAGGCGACCATTATCATAGTAGCCTGGTCTTTGACCTTTATCTACAGTAAAGAGGTATGATAGGTCTGCACCGTCAGAGTCGGTTTGTTTGATTGATATTACATCATAGATGTCAGCAGCATGAAGGTTGATAAACTTGACACCACCACCATCAGACTCAACCGAACTACTAAATGTTGTTTCTGTCAAGGTCTTCTGACGAGAAGATGCCTGTGCTTTATTAACCTTCGCATAGATTGTAACTGGTTGACTAGCAGGAAGATTCGTGATTTGAGCTGATAGTAAGTTCGCTGGTATTGTGATGGTCGCGCCAGTAACAACCGCGCCAGTATCGTCTCTTGTTACAATCCACTGATTTTTATTTACAAGTCTCTCACCAGCCGCGTTAACAGAAATCGTAATACTACCTGAACCATTAGTCCCACCAGCAAACTGTCTCTGAACCTCAAAGTCAACATCTGTGATGTCAGAGGGTCTTGGGTTTGTTAATGGGTAAACAAGATTGACTTTATCACCTTCTTTGATAACGGCTTGACCATTCTCAAGGAGTGGGTTGATACAATCAATTGAATCTGTTCCGACAGACCTAATCTGACGAACTGCCGAACCACCATTCATTTTGATATCATAGAGATATACACGATACTGTGAACCATCTTCTTCTACATAACGAACCTTTGCAGTCCCGATAGTAGAACCACCGTGAGTAGCCCCACTGCGTAGATTGACAACCTCTTGAGTGTTTGTATTCAAACGACCCAAAGTAGACGCACTGTCTGTAATGAAATACTGACCATAAGAAATACCAGTAACTTCGTTGTTAGTCGTTTCGGTTGTTCTTGGTTTTGCAATTGTCAGTTTCTTAGGAACTTCCGATGCACCACGATATCCGTTGATATATGCAATACCATCAGATACAGATGCAATCAGGTTTGTTCCTGAGTCGGTGAAGTCTACAGTGAAAGGACTTACGATATAGTTACCTGACTCTTCGCGAGTTCTCTCTGCAAGGACTTCATTGATTTTGTTATAATCTTCTGTTCCTGATACTTGGTCAAGGATTTGACCGTCAACAATATCACAGTAGTAAACAAAGTTCTCATCATTCGCAACTTGGTCTTGAGTTGTGAGGGTTAGTGTAATACGATAACGGTCAGCGCCAGGCGAAGATAAGTTCGGAGTCGCACCCTGATTATCATACAATGCAGTATCGTCAGCAACAGTAACGATATCTTCAGTGATTTTAAAACCAACGGTTTTGGTTGGGTTTCTCGTATATTTGGAAAGAATGAGTTCCTGTGGTTTGACAAATACAAAGTGACCACGAACAAAGAAGTCCCCCGCACCGTTAGCAACCTTAGAACCACGACCAACCGCAGGAGCAGCAGACTGAACAGTCAGTGTGTCTGACCCGTTGTTGATGTCCTCACCCGCAGACATGCGGATTGGGTTTGCGCCTGGCGTTGCAGCAGATGTATCAGTATATTGAACATACAGAGTTGCAGGGTCAGAACCTTCTGCCGTAACAACCTGAAGAACTCTTGCTTTGACACCAGATGTCTGACCAGTAAATTCAGTTCCAACCAGTGTGGTTGTGTCGGTAGGAAGAGTATTACTAGATGTATTCAGTTTGACGAATTCATAGTTATTGTTGATTGTTGGCCCGCCTGGATTTACTGATGCACCCTCCTTGAAGATGTTGCGACCAAATCTTCCAATCTCCTCTTGGATGATAGTCTGCATCTGTGTAAGTTCGCGAGCCTGCAAGGCACGACCACTATTGAAAAGGACGCGATGATAATTATCACTATCGATAAAATCGTCTTTGTAGGTCGTGGAGAATGAGTTCTCTGAAAATGTGTTAGCCATGAATCAAACCTTAAATTTGAATTACAATTTTAATATCTTCGGTCTGGTCACTTGCACGAGTGACTGCCGCTCGGTTATCAATATATAGGACATCACCAGTAGACGTTGTTACTTCGGGTGTAACATATGGTGCAAATGACGCATTAAGTGTTCCTGAACCCGAACCATTAGCTTCATTTACCGCTTCACCTGAATCGAAGTTAGAGAATCCAGTTACGTCAGTCTGGTGATACCAGACATTCGATGAGTCAACTTTGTCAACCAACGCTTTTGCGCCAGAAGTTGAACCGACAATTGTGTTGTCAGCGGTAAATCCTGTTGTCACCGCAGAGAAAACAAGTTTCTTCAACGCAATACCTGTTGATGCAGTGAACAAATCTGAACCCGCACTATCTTTGATGTTTTTGACAAGACCAACTTGACGGAAGTCATTACCTACGATAAAGTCATCGTTCTCTGTTCCGTCTGGTTTTACAGTGAACATGATACCACTCGCACGAAGGTCATCTCTTGGGTCAGCCCCAATACCACCCGCAGTTGTAAATATGGGACGAATTGATGCTGGTTTGGTTGGTGTGCCACCACCACTTACCGTAACAGTTGCATTGTTATACCCCGAACCAAATGCCAGTGTGCCAGAACTGTCGATGATTTCAACCTTGACAACGGCACTACCTGAGATAGTTGCAGATGCTTTTGCTTCTGTTCCGTCACCCACAATAGTAAGTGTTGGATTTGAGGTATACCCAAGACCACCTGAGTCAACCACATAACCCGTAATCTGACCACCAACAGCAACATTCTGAACAGACAACTGTTCAACATCAGAAGCAGGAGACGATGAGTCAGTAGTCCCTTGAAGTTTGATAGGCAGGAAGTTAGCAGCAACATATTTTGTCGCATCACCAGCGCCAATAGAATATAAGAACTTCCAGATGTAACCATCCGCAGTTGAGAATGCTGCACCTGTTGTGCCACCTGATGGCTGAATAGTCGATACTACCGCATTACCAGCAGTGTCTTTGGATTGTTGCAAACAAATGTATACTTGGTTCTCGTCATTCATGACATAATATGTTTGTGATGGATAACCAACTTGTTTGTCATCATAGGCAGAATAGACAGCACCCGAAGACCAGTTGTAACGAGGAACAACAAAGGTTGAGTCAACAATTTTCTTCACTGACTGAAGTCCATTACGGAAACCTCTTTCTTCCCATTGAGCATTAATTTCTGTTCGCTCAGCGTCAGAGGCATTCCAGTCTTCGGAACGACCAATACCGATATAATAATTGCTCACCCCGGCCGAGTCTGCAAAATCAGTCAGAATCGACTGAATAACTTGTTTTTTTAGTGGATTAGTAATAACTGCCATTTTCTATTATCCTGTTGTAGTTCCATTGTTGGCTACAATTACCCATTTACTTACTGAGGTGTTCCAAATCAACTGGCAACCATCACCTTCACCAAAGGCAATAAAACCATCACCAGAGTCTACACCCAAAATATTTGATGACCCACCCGATGGCGTAAGTCTTGTCTCACCCGCACCCACATTGATAAATGAATGCCACTCACCTTGTGCCGTTCCATCAGCAATCGTTGGCGTGATAGGCGAACCAGAGTTGAAGACCGTCAGTGGTTCGTTTAGATTTATTGCTGTGTCTGTCGCCACATCAGTTGATTTTTCTAGAATTAGTTTACTCTCGAAACTTACACCACCCGTTCCTTTACCTGTAATCTCAAGTGTGATATTTGTATCATCACCCGTTGCAGCGATAGAAGGATTGTTACCAGTCGCAGCCGTGGTAATACCAATATGATTGACTGCACTTGAAACATTGGTGAATGTAATATACTCATTAGACGAACTATCGAGTAGGAGAGAACCATTTGTAAGACCCGTCAGGTTTGGATTGCTTACAGTCAAACCATCAATGGTTTTATTCTTAAGCGTCTGTGCGTGGTTCGCGAACACAAAAGTATCATCACCTGTCAGAAGTGGTAATGTTACGTTTCGGTCTGCGGCAAGTTCACTCACAGCAAATACATATTGGTGGTCTGCACTTGTATCATTGATTTGTGGTGTTGTCAATACAGCACTTGTAAGAGTCTTGTTGGTCAACGTTTGGGTTGTTGTTGTCAAAACAAAGTTGTCACCAGTCGTGCCAGCAACAGGAATATTCACGACCACATCTGAAGATGGGTTACCGTCTAGTTTTAATTTTACTTCAAAGTCATCGGCAGTTGCACCCTCAAACAGGATACCGTCTGAGTCAAAAGATACCTGACTCGTTCCCGAATCACTACCAACGATAGTATAGAGTTCCGTGAAGTTTTCATTAATCTTCTGGGCAGCAGTGCGGAGGGTATCACCCGTCCCGTCATTTGCTGTTGTGCCTCTATTAATAGTCTGTTTTGTCATTTCTAAACCCTAAATGTTTATTCTATTTATAACACTTTATCAATCAAGATGACCAAGATTTAACAAATATTGGTCGGAATCACTACTGTAGAAGACATGTCTGTCTTGGTCGAATGTCTCGAATACGAAGGCATTTGACATATCCATACCGTTTGTTCCTACCTCATCAGAGTCATCCATAGTTGGTGACGATGATATTTGTGCTTCACGAAGGTCACTGTATTGGTTATTAATTTTTTCAATCTCAAGAATAGAGAAGTCTTCTAGTCTAATCTTTGGATTAATTCTACTTAGGATACCAGCAGAGTCAGTTTTAAAGTCATCAACCAATGAAGTCAAGTCCGTTGTCGATGTGTCCCCAAATGATGCGTCAGAGTGAACGGCGATTGGTGGAGGTGGTGTAACCACAACATTTGGTGCGGTGATAGTATCTGTTACATTACTAACAATCTGCACTTCCGAACCAATGAACATACCGGCTGGGTGAACGAACAACTTGTATGGTTCTCTCCACTCGTTAAATGAAATATCTGACTTAATCAAAATAGCAAACTTCTGATACAATTTATTATCGGTCAGAAACTTTCTGGAGTCAAATCCAATCTGAGAACTAGCTTCACCGATATTAAAGATTTGTTCTTTGGTGTAAATAATATCTGGGTCAATCGAAAAGAATGTTCTAAAGAACTGTTGAATCGAAAACTTCGTTCCCTTTGAACGATACAATGTGTTAGAATATTTCGCCGCAGCACGTTTGTCTGAGAAACCCTCAAAGTATGACTGACCTAACAGAAGTTCGTCCTCGATATAGGAGAGGAGTTCTATGTCAGTCTGTGTGATGTCCCTGCTATAGAACAGGTTATTAATCAACTTGGTAGGAGATGACTCATCATCTTCGTAGTGATAATACTCATCAAGGAGTGTGATAAGTTTTGGATACTCTGTGCGAAAGAACTCAGGCAAAACCTTTTCAATAGCACTTTCAGGAAAAGTAATCTCTCTCCTATTCAGGTCTGTCAGAGTATCGTCTTGTTTATGTCCCATTAGTTTGTGACTCCAGGCTCAACATCTACGATACGAGCAAAGGAACGACTCTCGTCGTGTTCGACAATATCTTGTCTAAATGGTGTTAACACACTCTGGTTGGCGGGTATTGCGCTGAGTTTTATGAACAACCTAGAACCAGAAACCTCATCAACTTGAAGACCGACAATTCTTACTGTGTCTCCAGTATAGTCACCAACATTATCTATGATGATTTCTGTGTCATCGAGGTTGAAGACTTCAAGTTTGTTAGAACCTAATCTGTTTCTTAAAATACAGTTTTTGTTTCTGAACTTAAATCCAGTTGATTGAATGATATGATTTTCATCATCTGGCGAAGCGAGGGCGGCCGCATAACGCAGAGTGTGTGCCTGAACCGCAGTGAGGGTCGGTGTAAATCTGCGTTGCATCTTAACACTCATACGAGACGACAGAATAGAAGGACTGTTTGCATCAATCAGTGTCAAGAGGTTTGAACGTCTGAATGACTGGTCAAACTTACCTGTGCTAGTGCTGAAGTAATCGCGCACTACAGTTTTGATATTGTCGGCGACCGTGTTGCGTGAGAGTGTTGTCAAGTTCTGATTGAACTGGAAAAATACTTCTGTCTCAATAAAAGTCTTGATAGGGTCAGAGAACTTCAGATTAAATGATGCAACGGATAGTTGTTCTGAGAGGTCAACGATTGCCTGTTTGGTGGACGTTTCAGTTGCAACACCAACATCATCATTGAACAATACAGATATAAAGATTGTTCCAAACTCTGGTTCAAGGGCATCTTCTCCACCAAAGGACTTGATGTCTTTGATGAGTGTCGAGAAGTTCTTGAGAACCAACGCGGAGTAATCCACAGCCGTGACCATTCTGTTCTGTGACGCATACTGGAATGGTGCATTCTGACGAATCGACTCAATAGTCTCTTTGTCACCACCACCCACAGATTTTGCAACAGTCGATACAGTAACATCATATCCTGTTCCATTGATAGTTACCTGACTTTGTGGTTCAAAGATATTTGCGGTATCTGCATCAGAACCATTCACTGCCAGATAATCAATAGTGATTTTACTACCTTCGGTAGGAGCGGTTCCCAGTGTTGCACCGTTACCGAAAGACAACTCAAATAATCCGTTTGGAGTTTCCTTCAAAATATACAGTGTCGAATTGGCGTTGATTGTAGTTGCATCGGTTAGGTTTGTGTATGTGACAAAACTAGAAGACGAAGGCGACTCGTATACACGAATCACAGCAGTCTCGATATCGAGGAGTTCGTCAGGAATTACATATACAGCATTCTCTTCCGACTTATTTGCAAGGAATGTTTTCACTCTTGTAGTTCCCTCAAAGATATTGATGTCTTCCGAACCTGTCGAGGTTTTGAATTCATAGACACCCGCGCCATCGTCTGTCGCAGAGAGGTCTACTTGTGTTTGGAAAACATAGTCTGTATCATCAACCGTTGCATTGAACTTGAAACCAGACGCGATTTGGATTATGGTTGGGCGACCAGATACACCACTCAGGTTCATTGACAAATTCACGATGGCCTTCGAAGATGTCTTGGAGTCTGGAATGTAACCGATACCCTCTGCAAGGGAGACAAGAGAACTACGCAGTTGGGCAGTTCCTAGAAATGATTCATTCAACGCAAAGTTTGCGGTCAGTGCGTTGTAATGTGTGTTGTATGCGAGAACATCTAGGATATTCGAAAGACCCGATGCCTCGAAGTTATAGTCAGCAAACTCAGGTTTATCGGCAAGAAATGTTTTTAGATTATTCTTGATTGCCGTAAAATCTAGTGCTGTTGATTTTATTGTTGTTGCCATCTTATCTCAACCTTGAAAGTCTAGTTGTAAATTCAACTTGCTCTTCTGTGTTTACTACCTTAAATTTTACTGTGACATTGAGAGTATGATTATCTGGGTATAAATCTACCACGACATCCAAGACTTCTGCTCTTGGTTCATATGCCTCAATGTTGTCTATAATATTATCTCTCAGAATAGAAGACCCATTTCTATCCGCTAACTCAAAGAGTTGACCCCGTATATCTCCACCGAAGAATGGGTCAAATGGTTTCTCAAGAAGGTTTGTCATGACGAGCGTCTTGATTGCTTGCTTTACCGCAGCCGCATCCTTCTTCTTAAAAATCTCTCCGCTTGTAGGTTTTGCCTGAAATGTCAGGTCAATATCGATATATTCCTTTACACGACTACTCGTCACCGATGACGTGTTGAGGTCTGTATCTTCCTGTGCGAATGCTCTTCTAGTTGCCATGTCTCTATTTATAAGACTTTTTCACGGATTTCGATAAGTTCATCCGAACTCATCAAACTATTGTTGAAATAAGTCTCTACTTTCTTACTAAATGATACATCGAAACTGGAGGGGACGGTCGGAAACTCTAATCCAATCTGACCAGTTAGACTTTCATCTGGATTATAATTGTCATAGTCCAAATACAAAGCACCAAAGTTGATATAATCTTTCCAGTATTCTGCAACGTCAAAGGTCTTCTCGAAGTCAATCTTTCCGTCCTGACCAATGACTTGATAGTATACCAAACGACCATCTGACTTCTTCTTCATAGTCTCATCATTCAGGTCAGGTGTCTGTAGGTCATAGATGCCTTCGGATACAATCAGTCTCACATCGTTGAAGTGAGTTGTGTTACCGTTGATTGTTCTCATGGCCTCTGCCTGTAGATACAGGTTTCTCGCAATCTGTTTGCGTTCTGATACAGTCGCAACATGATTGAATGGTGTGCGGTCACCATACGCACCCAGAAACTTTGACATCGTAATGCCAGGCGCAAGGGTAGTCGCAGAGGTAATCTCCGACTGGAGTTCTGGATTGTAGGTTGGGTCAACTAGAATAATCATGGTGTAAATCTCTTACCTCTGTTCTCAAGTGCGTTACCGATTGGTTCATATCCGAACCTTGACGAAGGTGTCTTCTTCACGGTTCTACCAATCGATGGCGGTGTCTTACTTCTATACTTCGGATTCAGTCTGTCTTCTGATACGAGGACACCACCAATTGCATCGATGTTCGCACTATTTCTAAATGAAGACCTAATCTCTTGAGTGGTAGGAATCTTCGCAAATACATCTTTATAGTTATCGGTCAATAGTATCTTCAGTTTCAACAGGTCATCAGCATCGACCACAACGGTCTGAATTGCAAACGAACCTGTCGTTCCGTGGTTGACAACCTTGTCGATAGTGATTTGTGCCTGACCACTGATGCTTGCTTGGGACTTTGTTGCGAGGGAAGCAGTTGCATTATGTGGTGTGCCGGCAGTATACGAAGCGTCAACAAGAGTCCCAGTTATGTCGGCAGCCTCGTCAGCACGTTCTGCCTTTTGTGCAACATTGGCATTATATGCTTCAACCGCCTCATCTGCAATACCCTTGAATGTCCCGTGATAAATCGCACCAGACCCTTCGGCATTTGCACCATCTTTGCCTTGATATACTCGTCCAGTGAAGTCAACCTGTTCACCACCGATAGAACCTTTCTGACCAAACACGGATACGTTGTTGACACCCGTCAGGTTAGATACCTTAGATGTGACTGCAAACTGTTCCTTACCAGATATGAAGATGTTCTGTTCAGATGCAATATCGATATCACCCTCAACCACATTCTGTTGATTACCCTTGACAACCTGATTATTATCTGCTAACATAACATCGGTATGCGTTCCGATAGTCTTGTTTGTCTTTGTTCCTTTGGTCGTATACTGAGAGTTCTCTGTAACAGTTGTGCGATGGTTCTGTTCAATCTGTTCTACCAGATTACCCGCAACATTGACATTGAAGTTACCACCAACATCTATATTATAGTCACCCGATACCTTCATGTTCAGGTTACCGTGGTATACAAGGTTACCGTTACCCTCGATGATGACAGTCTGGTCACCGCCCGTAACCTCTACCTTGTTGTTCAACGCAGAGATGACTACCGAACCATCTGCTCTCATCTCTACACCCGCACCCTTACGGTGACGCAGGAGAACTCGTTCCCCGCCTGGCGTATCGTCAAGTTCGATGACATGACCCGATGTAGTTTCCTGCACTTGGTTACAAGGATATTGTGATGGTCTCTGTGGTGCAATGTTTAGAGGAACACCGAAGTCACCACCACCAACATACAGGTTGTTTACCTTTGTTCCTCGTGCCGCCTTGTTGATTGACACATCATAGTTGTAGTCTCTCTTAGGTAATGCACCTGTAGGGTCTTGCATACCATCAATAGGAACACCCAGAGTCTCCTCTTGTCCTGTCCCTAGATTTTCTACACGAAGTTCAAACTTATCTTTTTTTGTAGTCATGATATTTCCGAAGGTTTAAGTGGCCCTGTATTCAACGGGTTAGTTGTCTTATTTGTTTTTCTGAAGATTGACTCCACATAATCAGGCACATCAAAGTATGGGTCAAGTTCTGCGACATCCACATCGTTGTGACCGAACACCTGACCGCCTGGAAACTTACGATAGAACGACTCAAGGAACTGTTCCAGTGTCGTGAACTGTGCGCGAGTGAACGAGTGTGGAGAACGAGAAGGGTTCTCCTGACCAGATGCGGCCGCTAATCCACCAACCATTACGATACCGATAGAGAAGTTGTTGTGGTCATTCACGGGTGCGTGTTCACCCTTACGGTTGACAGGTCTACCTCTTTGCAAACTGCCATCTCTACGGATGACATAGTGAAACCCGATACCATCGTGTCCCAGTTTGTTGTGAATGTCATTTATCTCTGGTGACCCGATGTTCTTATTAGAATAAGTCTCTGTGGCGTGAATAATAACTTCTGTCACATCTCGTCTGACTGTAGAGAACTCTGCGTCTAGTTCCTCAACCGAAGATACAAGGGTGAATACATCTTGAGATGTCTGTCTACCATTCCATTTGTTCGCGGTTGATGTCAGAGGCGTTGGTGCGTCGAATAAACTTGCATCTACTACGGTTGAACCAGATATTGTGGTGTCAAGGCTATCAAGGGATTTATCAACCGAATTGATTTCATTAATCAAACCTTGAACCTCTACATCAGGAACACCCGTCTCTTTACCCTTCTTGGTCACATCATCTACGAGTTCTTGGGTGGATGTTGCTTTACTATCTGCCGTGAGATTCTTTGCTCTGTCCGTAACATTCTCAGACTTGTTTACGACTGTATTGATTACTTCTGTCTTTTGTTTTGGGTCTTTGGATGATACTTTACCTAATAGTTGTTTGACTTCTTCATCACTCAAAGAGATACCACCCGCAGTGATATTTCTCAGATATGCTCTAGAGTCACCTGTGATAGACTCTGTAACATTTTGTAAAAAACCACCAAGTCCTTTATCAACCGAAACGGACACATCATTAAAGAAGTCGGATACACCTGTCTCGAATTTATTGACTGCCGATGTCACATCATTGAAAACTTTTTTACCCAGTGCAGTGACACTACCAATGGTGGTCAGTGAATTCTTTGGTTTTGTTACCTCTGCGGTCAGTCCACCAATACCTGTTGCGTTTGACACGGCATCTTTTTCATCAGCAACGACACCACTCAGGGATGGCACTGTTGTTACTTTTTTCACAGTATCCTTGATATCCGAAAACTTTGGTGACTGAGATGTGGCAGCCGAACCACCAATACTGCCAGTAAAGGAGTCAACTTCACCTTTCGTTTTAGACGCGAGTGTCTGTGCTTTCTTAGTTGCACTTTCAACACCAGCAGGCCCACCTTGACCAATTGCAAGAATACCACTCTTCGCTGTAGTGTTTGAAGAAAATCCACTTAGAGTATTTGCGTCTTCACTAGGAGTATCAAGACCACTCACACCGATATCATCAGTTATTTTTCCGACAGATGTATCTAACACTTCGTTGGGCGTGATACTCTCTTTACCAAGACTTTTGACACCACCAAGTATTTCACCGTCTTTTTGACCAACCTTAGTCGAGAACTTAGCAAAAATTTCTTCAGATGTTTCTGTTCCTAAGTCTACAGGTTTCACTTCTCGCCTTGAGAGAGATTTAAGTTTTGATTCTAAGTCTGATTTTTTTAATGCCATTATGTTATCCTCTCAACCAACTCTCTTGCGATTCGTTCCGCACTACTGATTGTAGTTGCGTCAGGTTTCTTGAGATAGTATTTACAGAAGATACTACACGTCCCCTTATCGCCTTCAAGTTTATCGGACTGAAGAAGTCTGATGTTCGTTGCACTTTGTGTTCCTCTCAACTCATATGCAATGAATGAATTCTGTGTGAAGAAAGTTTTATATTCATTAGAGAATGCTTTCAGGTCTGTGACTCTACTCTCCGACCAGTCTGCAAGTCCTTTGTTTTCGGTTGTGAGATTGGTCTTCATACCTGACACGAAAGATAGAGACGCGACAATACCGATTGATTGTTTGATGGTATACCCCAGATTTAAGAAGAACTGAACCGAAACCTTCTCACGATTTCTCTTCACAGACCTACCAATTGCACCCACTGTTTCATTCTTGATATCTATCTCCGATGGTTTATTCGCATTGAACACCTTCGTAAAGAAATCTTCGGGCATCTCTTCGGTCAACCCACTCTCAGGAATACCTAACTGAACCTGTGTTGGAAGTTCGATATGAGGTATCGACCCCAGAATGATTGGTGTCTGAGAATGAATACCATCCATGAAGAACCCAAACACCAATGCGTTTGGTAACAGGTGAGGCATTCTACCGATACCTGATACACCACCCTCTGTGGTCGGCAATACACACTGCGCCCACGGAAGGTCGTGTTGTGGAATATCTTTGGTGGACTCAGAATGCAGACCGTGAATACGAATCTTGAAACGACCCTCGTATCCAGCAGGAGCTATATTGTCTATAACAGTTGCAACGAACCATCTGGTATTGTCACCGTAGTATTCTGATAGAATCGGGTTCATGCCTGTCTCTCCAGTTTACAAATATTCATAGAGACATTGTGTGTGGTATCAGAGAAGACATGTCTTGTTTCATAAACAAGGAAATCACCAGATTTGCCTTTGTCGAGCATTGTGTCTGAGGTAGATTTCTTGTTTACATTTGTGTTATCGTTTATTACATTCAGTTTGATTATATCTCCAACCCCAGCCTTTGATACAATCAGACCTACGCCTGGCACAACAACATTGAATAGGTTTTTATATAGGTGTGCTTTGATTGCATTGGTCTCAATCTTCTTCTTGAACCGAACCTCATCGTGTTCGTCGTGGTAACTCTTGTGTCTTTCGTATGTGCCTCTGGATGTAATCGTGTGAAAGTTCATAGAGTTATAATCATCAATGTGTTGTTCTCCAATTTTAAACTCATCATCAAAGACATTCTGATTTTTACCAATCACACTGTTCTTTTGTAGACCTTCAAGGGTCTTGCGAATGGTATGTCGTTGCGAGAAGATTTGTCCTGTATTTAGATTTGTATTAGAATACTGAGAACCGACCAATCCTTGTTCAATAATCTTGAGAGTGTTGGACATCTTGGTTGTCTTCATACCCGATACAATAAATGATTTCTTATCTTCTCCACCCTGTTCTGCAAGAGCAACGTTTGCAGGATTGTAGATATATGGTAACTTGGCGTTGAATGCGTCCTGAGATAACATTGCGTCTAGATTACCAAACCTGATATTGTCATCATGCATTGACCCGTAGATAAAGAATGGTGACCCTGTGATGGTTGAAGCCCTTTTAGTCAACCATAGTGCTGCATCAATTGGATTTAGATTAGGAATGATACCTTTCATACTGGTCTGAATTGGTTTAGACTCACCCAGATAAGAGATGTCAATATTCTTTTTCATCTCTGACCCGATGAGTTTCACGATAATGTCATCGATGTTACCACTAAATGACTTACTAATTCTCTTGGAACGAGCCAAGAATGCGTGTTCATCCATCAGTGTAATGTTGAGAATACTCGCCTTACCTTGTTCGGACTTGACTGACCGTTCAATACCTGTCATAATGAAACTACGTTCAAACACAGGTTGAAGGTCATTGGTAACAGACGCAATGTTTACCTTAAATCTTTCCGTTCCGTTGAAGTTGATTATATCAAATAAAGCGTTATCATCTAAGACAATCAACTGACCCGTCAGGTATGGTTTGTCAAGACTTTCAAAGATATTCAACTCAACAATAGAGGTGCGAACATCAAAGTCTTGTTCCAGCAATCGGTCTGCCGATATGACCGCCTCAGTAATCTTGAACTGTTGCGATTGTTTTTGATTAGATGCCATTACGACTCTCTATGAAATTTCGCGAACTCGCCCGCAACTTGATTTACAACATCGGATTTGAGAACAATAATCTCTTTGAGTTCATCATTCTTTTGTTCTAATCTATCTCTATACGTCACTGGTATCCAACTTGCCGATGGACTACCAAAGTCATATATTGTCAGGTCTTGATGCACACCATCGGCATCTTCGTAGTGATGAATAGCATTGTATTGTTCAGACTCCGCAATGGCAGTCAGTGATTGTATATTTCCGTCTACATCAGTATATCGAATCAACTCAGTGTTGAAATTTGACCCACCATCAGTTTCTATAACAAGTTGACCCATGTCAGTAATTCTACGAATAACCGTTCCTGTCGTAGTGCTACTAACACCCGTCACTCTTTGACCGACAGGAAAGATACCTGTCAGGTTTGTGTTGGTTGTCACAACACGATAAGGATATTTTGATTTTGCGATACTCAGCATGTTGTAACTATCAACAGGCCAACCACTCTCACGAATGTGATTGTTCATCATATAGAATGTCCAGTAGTAATCTGGAGTGCCATACAGTTTGTAAGATAGTGTGTCTGGTCTCTCGCCTGCACTGATAGTATACTTGTTGTAAAAAGCAACATTCTCTTTTACTTGGTCAATTACATCGACATATGCAGTGAGATTATTAAAAAGGACTGGACTCTCGTTATCACCAAAACGATATGATACGATTCCAAAGTTGTCGAAATATGCCATTAGAATCCTGCCTCAATTTGTTTTCTGTCTAGTGTTCTAGATTCGGTAAATGATACACTCATGTCAATCTCACTAAAGTTTCCGTCATCATGCATTGCCATCGTTGATGGGTTGTATGTAATACTCACATCTCTGAGGAAACAAGGGAGAATTTTGTTTGTAACTTCTTTACCGTTATATTCAATTTGAATTTTAAATCTGTTTGGAAATCTATACCCCAGAGAAATACCAGCGTCAGAAATATCTTCGGGATAAAGTTCTTCTCTGAATAGTTGGATAATATTCTTGACCTCTTCTGCTTCTTTTGCAGAACAGGGTAAAAATTTGAATGTAAATGCAAACTCTCTTAGTGCAACACTCTTAAACAAGGCGCGACTGTTGGGATTTGTGGTAACTCGTGCTGCAGCCCTAGCAACATTACCTACTTCTTGATTTTTTTGTGCAAGACGAACAATAGCAAGACTCGCTTGTCGTTGAGCATCAGCACCCTTCAGTCCTTCTGCACTAGAACCAGCACCAGCAAGAAAACCAGCAACACTTCCAGATAACAGGTCAGTATTTTCGTAAGCGACATTATCACGGAACTGAAGACCAACAGGAAGATAAAGAGAAACTCTACGAGTAGGTGCTTTTGGTGGTGTGCCTCTTAATGCTTGATTGACACCACCTTTGAATTGTTGTATTAGATTAGTGCCAGGCACGTCACCTCCGACAACATCTTTTATGGCATCTTTTGCAGCTTTTGTCTTAGACTGAGCAGTTTGGGCAAGTTCACCCAAATTTGGTTGTTCTTCCTCAAGAACTGAAAAAACAATCCGACCACCATAGTCAGAAGTATCTTCAATGGGATATTCTAAATCGTCTTTTAATGCCATTTGTAAATCCACTAAATAAAAATAATTCGATACTATTTATAAGGTTTTATGGCATATTCTGGACGATATAAACCGAAAAATCCAAAGAAGTATAAGGGTGACTACACAAAGGTCATCTATCGTTCTTTGTGGGAGAAACACGCCTTCAAGTGGTGTGATAACAACTCAAATGTGATTGAGTGGTCAAGTGAGGAAGTGGTCATACCATATCTATATGAGGTTGACCATAAGTATCATCGTTACTTCATGGATTTGAAAATTAAATTCAAAGATGGTAGAGTCTTTCTAATTGAGATAAAACCAGATGCACAGACACGACCACCGACAGGTCAACGCAGGACGAAACGATATATCACCGAAAGTCTGACTTATGTTAAGAATATGAATAAGTGGAAGGCAGCCAGTGAGTATGCAAAAGACCGTGGTTGGAGTTTTGCTATATGGACAGAGAAGACCGAACCATTGAAATCAATGATACCGAAATCAACAAAACAACTAAAACCTTTCAAAAGACGTAAGAAATAAGTATAAATACTGGCATGAGTAACTTATTCCAAAGACTGGAACTGCAAGCATTCCGTGCTGGTATTACACCACGCACAAAGGAATCGCGTGAATGGTTTCGTAAGAAAGCAAAGAACCTTCGTTCTGTCAACCGTGAAGCGTTGATGCAAGAGAAGGAACTGAATCGTGGTGGTAAACAAATCATTGGTTCGATGCAGATGTTCTTCTATGACCCGAAGACCAAAGACACCCTTCCATACTATGATGCGTTTCCTCTGGTGATTGTGGTTGGCCCTGCGGAAGGTGGGTTCTATGGATTGAACCTTCACTATCTTCCACCACTTCTTCGTGCGAAGTTCCTTGACTCTCTTCTGGATATCCAGTCCAGTAAGACAAGTGATGATTCCAAGTTCAATATCACCTATAAGAGATTGCAGGCTGCAAGTAAGTTCAAGTATTTCAAACCATGTTTCAAACACTATCTGAATGACCATGTGAAGAGTAAGTTCGCAGAAGTCCAAGCACCAGAGTGGGAAATCGCAACCTTCCTACCAACCGCAGACTTCCGCAAGAGAAACTCTTCCAAAGTGTTCTCAGATTCAAGACGGATGATAGGATAATGGTATTTCGCGTAGACGATTTTAGAGCGCAAGTAAGCAGAGGTGGTGGGTTCGCATCACAGAACATGTTCCGTGTTCAACTGCCTCGTATTCAGGGTGCGCCTCTGGGTGGTAACGACCCAAGAGAATTAGACATGTTGTGTCGTGTAACTAGTTTGCCAGGCCGTCAGGTTTTGTCAACGGACAAACAGATTGGAACAGTTCTAACCAAAGTTGCAAACGGATATGCAGTCACAGACCTAAACATGACATTCTATTGTATGAACGACTATGGCATTCGTAAATACTTTGAGACATGGCAAAACCTCGCACACAATCAACAAACAAAAACGATTGGGTATTTCAAAGAATATACCAAACCAGTTGTCATTCAACAACTGAAGAAGGGTGTGTCATTCCCAATCAAAAAGAAGAAAGTTTTTGATACTGGTAGAATTCCTAGTGGTATTCGTAATCGTCTCCCTCGTATTGGGCCACTTGACCTTGCACAGGGTGAGATTGATTTGAACGGTATCTTTGGTGACCAGATTGCATACAGTTGTGTTCTTGAGAATGCATACCCAACAACACTGAATGAAATTGCACTAAATAATGAAACACAAGAAGTTGTGGAAGTGTCAGTCCAATTGTCTTACAAGGACTGGCGTTCCGAACAAGGAGACATCTCCAGTGGTCTGGTTGAAGGTCTCGCAGGCGAATTGATTCGTAGAGTATTAAGGTAATTATGGAGTTAAATTATGGCACTACCTAAGTTAAATGAGTCGATAAAATATGAGATGGAGATTCCTTCATCAAAAAATATTGTAACATATCGACCGTATCTTGTCAAAGAAGAGAAAATTCTTCTCATGGCATTTGAGTCACAAGACCAAAAACAAGCAATGAGAGCAATGGTTGACACAATTGTTGCTTGTGTGTTTGAAGATATTACACCATCACAACTTACGACATTTGATGTTGAATATATGTTCACACAAATCCGTTCTAAGTCTGTCGGTGAAACATCTACAGTAAACGTAAAGTGTCAAGCAATTGATTGTGAAGAGACCGAAGAGGTTGAAGTCAATCTATCTGAACTAAAAGTTGAAGGTGAGGATGTTAGTAATGTTATTGAACTGACACCAACAGTTTCAATTGAAATGCGATACCCTTCATACAATACCTTTGTTGATAACTGGAGAGAAGATATCAATGAGAGTGAGTTTGGGTTCGTCATGATGGAAGATTGTATTTCAGCAATTCTGACCGAAGACGAAAGATATAACGCATCTGATGTTTCGAGGAAAGAAATGTCTGAGTTTATTGACTCGATGACAAACTCACAATTTCAAAAGGTGGGTGAGTATCTAAGAACAATCCCATCTATGAAAAAAGATGTTGAGTTTACATGTAAGTGTGGACACGAGAATAAAGTAACACTGGAGGGCCTTCAAGATTTTTTTTAGTATGCCTCTCGCATGACAATTTGATAAACCATTTTGAAACTAACTTTGCATTAATGCAACATTTCAAATACTCATTATCAGATTTAGAATTCATGTTACCGTGGGAGAGAGAGGTTTACTTGTCAATGTTAAAAGAACATCTGAAGGAAGAAGAAGAACGACTGCGTAAACAAGAACAACAAATGAGAATGTAATGGCAGAAGCAACAATAACAGACCTAATCCTCACGATTCGTGAAGAGAATGAAAAGGGTAGAGATGAGACGAAGAAGAATACGTCTCAGATTATTACTCTGAACAAAACATTCTCAGATTACTTCACTATGTTGAAACGTCAAGCGTTGGATGTAGAAGAATCAAGACGGGATGCTGATAAAGGTATGTCAACTGGTGGAACTGTTGCGGCAAAAACACCTAAATCCGATTCATCTGGTGGGGGATTTCTTGGTATGGTCGCCGCTATTCTTGCAGCGGGTGGCGCACTTGTATTTGGTTTTGTTGAAGGTTTTGTTAATGCAACAAAAGATATAATCAAACTCATACGAATCATATTCAAACCAATTACAAAACCAATCGTTGCAGCGGTTCGTCTATTAATGGGCGCATATGCAAAGGGGATAAAAGCTTTAATTAACATTACCAGATTGGGTATGTTCAAAGCTTTTGGTTTGGGTGTTGATGGTAAACCCGTTGTTGCAACAAGTAAATTTATGAAAGGACTCCTAAAAACACCTAGTGTTATTGGACAAGCGTTAAATGGTCTTGGACGTGCTTTTTCATTTCTTGGTCGTGAAGCTTCAAAACCATTTAAGATGTTATTCTTTGCTACACAAGCAACAGGTAAACTTATTTCAAATGTTTTATTTAGACTTAGATTTCTATTCAGTAAACTGACTGCTCCACTCAGAGGTATATTCACTAGCACAAATCAATTCATCAAAGATATAAAAGAGTTGGGCACAAGATTCGGAGCAGTCTTCAAAACAGCTCGGGATGGAACAAAATCCGCTGGGGTGATAGGTCAGTTTTTCTCTGGTATCGGTCAAACATTTAAGACTATTGTCAGCGCGGTCAAACCATTACTAGGTGTTTTCCGTCTCATTGGTCGAGTAGTATTCTTTCCACTAACTATTATCATGGGTATTTTTGACGGTATCAAGGGTGCAATGGCCGGAGCGCAAGAAGAAGGGATATTAGGTGGCATTCTTGGTGCAGTAGGTGGTATCTTTGGTGGACTGATTGGTATGCCTCTTGACCTATTGAAATCCGCAGTGGCGTGGATTGCTGGTAAAATGGGATTTGAGAATGTAGAAGAAACATTGAAATCATTTTCGTTCAAAGATATGTTCTTGAATCTGTTTATCGGTATCGCTGGTATGATTAATACCTTCGTTGATAATATCACATCATCGTTTCAAGATGGCATCGGTTCGGGTTTGTCTATGGTTTTAACATATTTGAAGAGAATGCTTTTATTCCCTGCGGCTGTCGCCGCTGGTGGCGTTGCGGCATTAGCGGCCGCATTGCCAGGCGGTAAATCTCCGTCTGAAGCATTTTCAGATGCATTTAATGCCACCTTCAAACTTGGCGAAGGTAGTGTTCTTCCATCACCATCATCTAACACATCGGGTAGTGAAATCAGTTCTCAAGTAAATGATAATGCATCGACACGAAATGGTTTCCTTGCTGGACAGTCATCAACACAAGTCATAGACACGAGTCAACAGAACAATGTCAACATAACTCAGACTCAAGATGTTGCTGCAACCGACGATACCGACAAGAAGCCTAATTAAAAAAGGGTGACCGAAGCCACCCTTTCTCATCATCCATAGGAGAATGAATCCTAGTCTTCCGCAGCGAGTTTCGCGAAGTAAGACAGTGTGTCATCATCGTCATCGGTTGATGCAATGACAGGTTCAGGCGCAGACTGAATGACTTGCGGTTCTGTTGCTTTTGGTTCAACAGTCTCGGCAGTCTGTGTCAGTGCTTCGTTCTTGACAGTTGAACCACCACCTGTTGCTTGACCCAGAACAGTTTCGAGACGTGCTTTCAACTCATCATAGGTTTTGTAACTTGATGCATCGGTGAACTCAGTGACCTCGTGCAACTGATTGTAAGTTGCTTCGAGTTTTGTCTCATCAGCATCGAACAATGATGTCTGTGCTTTGAACTCTGACTTGTCATAGTTACGATATCCTGCAACGTTACGAATCTTCAGTTGGAAGTTCGCACCAGCCCAGAAGTCAAACGGATTGATTGGTGTTTCGCCAGGAAACTCTGGTTGCATCTTGTCCATAACCTTATCAAAGATTTTCTTACCATAGTCATACAGGAATACCTTACCCTCATTCTGAGGATTGGCAGGGTCACTGATAACAATGATGTTAGAGACGTGATGCAGACGGCGTTTCTGTTTACGCGCAGTTTCTTTGTCTTCCTCGATACCAGAGTTCCAAAGGCGTGAGTTGTATTCACTCACAGGGTCATTGTTACCCAGAGTAGTCAGAGACTTCTCAACATACCATTGACCAGTCGGGCCTTTGAAGAAGTGGTCGAAGTAACGAACCCACGGGAGTTCCTGACCTTCGACAGCAGGAAGAAAACGAATCTCTGCGTATCCGTTACCAGCGTCATCGACAGTTGGTTTCCAGAAACGTAGGTCTTCATATTTGTTTTTGGTTTGTTTTGTGCCAGACATTTCTTGGGCAGCAGATGCCAGTTTAGAAATATCAGGACGATTAGATTTTAGATTTGCAAAAGACATATTTGTATTCTCCGTATATTTGCGTATTATGTGTATTCATTGTATCATAATATAGTGTATTTGTCAATACATTTATTTATTCGGATAAGGATTTTGAGTTACCCTTATCCAGATAATTGAGTTTCATTGCTTCCATCTCAATTCTCTGCTTAATTGATGTGGAGAGATATTTCTTCACATCTTCAACCTCTATCGTATTTTCTAGACAGAGGTGAATTACAGCGTCCATATAGGACAGACTGTCTTGTTTAACGGTGTCCTCAATCATACGAGAGAACTTCTTCTTACTTAGAAAGTTTGCCTCCTCGTTTGAGTCAGAGTCAACACCACCAATAATTAAATCAACCTTCAAGTTCTTCTTTCAACTCCTTAGACCACATACCAACATCATCATACCAGACACCGATTGTGCGTTTCACTTCACCGTATTCATCATAAGCTTTCGCAAGACAACGATATTTAATTTTACTCTCACGGTCTTCTCCATAACGAAAGTCTAACCAGACACCAGTGGTAAGGTATTTTTTCATATTATAGATGTAGACTTCAAGGTCTTTGTATTGGGCTCTCTCAGTATACTTAATAGATTTCTTGAGATGCCTAATACCTTTTAGTTCCAACTCACAGGACTTAATCCATTGCTTCACTTTCTTCCAATGAAGGTAATAGTCTTCAGGAAGGTCACGAATAGTCTCGTGAACTCCCATCCGACCATCATGGCCACGTGCTTCCCGTGCTTTTGCAAGACGTTCAGACGCAGCCTTCTTCTGTTCCGCAGTGAGTTTTCTCTTTGCCATACACTATATAGTGTCGAAAGTTTGCAAAGTATTTACACGGAAAGAACGCCACCCTTCTACATCAAGGTCATAGACACGAACAGTTTCTTTCTTTTCATTAGCAACAACCTGAGTAGGTTTATGTTCATCAGGGATAAACTTCTCATTCAGTGTTGCTCGCATGTTGCGAACTTGGCCATCTTTCACTTTGATGAAAGACAGACGCACAATATTTTGTTGTAGTGTATCCATCACACTATCATATGTAAAATCAATTCCAGTCATTGTCATATCCTACTGTGTCTTGATAAGAGTTGGTAACACCAATCTCATCGAAATAATCTTTTGTGTCGTTCCAATACAGAACGTCACGGTTATCATAGTCACCTTCGAACAGGTCTTCAGCAACTTTCTTCTTTGGGTGGTTCATCATTCATCATTCTCCAATTCTGTAGGTGTCCAGATTTTATTGTTTACATCAAAATCGAAAGACCAATCCATAAACTGTTGATATCTCATCCAAAAGAAATACGAAATATTTTCAGTCGGTGGCCAATTTGATAATGACCAATCTGATAACTTATACATAAAGTCGCCAATGTAATAACAGATATAAGCCAACATTGTTTTCATTATGCACACTCCTTCCACCAATCAGGTTCATCACGGTTTGTCCATTTAGCAAATGAACGTTTCTCATTCAAGTAGTAGAAGCGATATGCATCTACTGGGTCTTCGCGTTTGCAATAGTCAGGCATTGCTTGAGCGAATTTCGTCAATCCCACTTTGGGGATGTTCTTTGGTATGTTTAGTAGTATATCAGATAAACGAGTGTCTGTCAAGTGAAATTTACCATACCGATGAGTATATTCTTTACACGCACTACGAAAGTGACGATACAACCAGAAGTAGTTATCATCAGACTCACGCAACCAGATGTTACTTGGATGATTGACATGAGATGCCTTGTAGAGTTGATTGTCAAGTGTTGGATGTTTCCAACGAGCAATCTTACGACCATTCGCAGTCTTACCATAATAGTGTTCACCATCAAGCACACGGTGTGCGGTTGACATTAGTTGAGCATACTCGACAATCATTTTGACAACATGTTTGTCAAGCATCATCTGGGCTGCCTTGATAGGGTCATTGTCTAGGTGAAAGATATTCATTTCGATAAACACCCCACGATTTGTTTGACTGTGTTGACTTCACTGAGATACTCATAGGCATTCGCACAGTGATTATAACTGGTGAACTCCACGACTTCGACACTACCTGTCATCGTAAATAAAACTAGAAAATACATCATGCCAAATTCTCAATCTCTTTTAATACATCAGCAACTTCTTGAAAGGTCAAATGACCAATCACATCATCAGCGATAGTTGTATTGTAACACAAGTTTCCATTAATGTCAAGCACCGCGACTTCGAAAAGTCCATCGGTGTTGCCATACGAACTCTGATTACAAATCACAGATGCACCATACCCATTATCAAAAGTATATGTATTCTGATACTGATTACGTTTCCTTATCGACACATGACTTACATTACGCTCCGACTGCATTGTAGTAACCCTCCGCTTTGACACGAAACTTCGCTTCATTCATAATCTGTTCTTTGACGAACAACTCTGAGCCTGTGAACCACGCACACGCATCCTGCATGTCGTTGAACTCAGCAATCGGAATGACCGTATCAATCGGGTCTTTCCAGTTGTCCATGCCTTCTGTGAGAGTGTCAAACTTCTCACGGAGAACATCGATACGTTCATCAGTAGCAAATGTCAATAACGCCATTACAGAACCTCCACAACCATTTTGATAAAGTCTTCTAGGGGCATATGAACTTCCCAGTCTTTTAGACCCTCAACCGTAACATAGTCACGGCGGTCACTGCCAGTGCCAGGCCCATCAAGGACACCAGTGAGTGTGACAGTCTTCTCAACCGAACCCGCAACAGGCTCCCATGCATTCACAACAATTTGTTTACCAATCAATTCCATAATCTTTTATCCTTTCGACTATACTTGATTATTACATATCTCGCGGAATTTGTCAAGCATTATTTGTCCCACTTAGAGAAGTCCCACCTGCCATCGAATGGTAAGTTCAATCCCCATTGACCCCTCTTATTGTATTTGTAGTTAGAAATATGCATCTTCAAAATGTTAGCCTTCTCCCAGTCTTTATTCTTCCGTGCCACTCTCAGTTCTTCATTCAGATTCTTCCAGATACGCTTATTCGCTGCTTTACGCTCCGCCTCTAAACTCTTGAGATGGTCTCTGTGTTGCTTCCATTCGTGCCATATATACATCATAATGTATTCCTCTCATCTATAACTTAATATAACCTATTCCATCGAATAAGTCAAGCATTATTTAGAATTTCACCGACAATCTCACGGTCAATGTTATTACCACCACCCCACCGATGCGTTCCATCTTCATAGAAGAAACGCTCATCGTTGCCTTGCAATTGCAAGCCACGCTGAGGTTGACTCTCATCGTCACCTTGCAAGTAGGTCAACATCGCACCCCAAATCTGGTCACGAGTTGCATGGTCACCGAAAGAACTCTCACAGAAGTTAACGAAGGCAACTTGCTCGTGAAGGCTAATAATTTGTGCAGTCATAATGTATTCCTCTCTCAATCTCTATATACATAATACGACAAAAAACATCTTTTGTCAAGCGTTTTTTTCATATAAATAGAAGAAAAGGAGACTGACATGTCTGACGAACTATTTGATTTTGGGTTTACCCTAGTAGATGAGAATGAACTGGAAGCAGTCCAGACTGCCACCGCACAGGTCGCATCGGTGTCCTCTAACGTGGAAGAGACCCAAGAGAAACTCAATAAACTCTATAATGCAATCCAACCGTTGTTGAACAACCTGAAGTTGAATCCTGAAAAGGAATACATCCTATGGCCTAATCGCACGGAGAAGATTGAACAGTTCGAAGACCATATTCAATCAATCTATCAAGGCGATAAGTAATGTTTCTTTATAGAACACAACCGAAATCAACTAGTGAATATAACATCATTAATCTGAAAAGAAAACAAGAAATGATGCATGAACTTCTGATAGCATCGCGTTATAAATCAAATCATCGTCAGAGAAAAAGAAATGATTTTATAACTTTGTTAACTGATGGGTGTTTGTTAGATGGTATGTTGACACTTGCTGGTTATGACAATATTCTTGTTGTCACATCGTTTGAGGACAGGAACTATGACCGATTGAGAGATAGAACTCAGAGACCAGTCAATAGTGCAGGCGACCATATGTTCCCTATTGTCAATAGTATGAACGGTTCTCATGGTAACATATATGCTACCTCAGTGCCTAATGGTGATAGTTTCTTTACTCACCTATATGGCCACTATAACATCAACATGGTTGATTGTGACAGTTATTTCAAAGTCGATAATGATTTCAAATTGAGAAATGTGAGTGTGAAGTTTGACGCTGTGGTTTTGTTGGGATGTGAGTCGATAAAGAAAGGTAATTTCCGTGCAAGTGATGTGAAGGCAAAGTTTGCGAAATACTGTATAGAAGACTTTGATATGATTGATGTGTATCGTGGTGACCGCAGAAAACTTACAGGTGGAACAAAGTCTATCACTGACACGAAGAAAAAAATGATTGAATGTGTCAACACTCCAATACGAGTTTATGATGAGAAAACTAGACTCAATGTAACAAAAGATGATGCAAATTGGCAGAGAACAAGACCGTGGTTACAATACATGAGATTGGCAATGAATATTGAGTCGCTGCAAAACTACTACAAGGTTTATTAATTATGATGATTTGTAAAACATCAAATGACAATATATTCAATTCTTTATTTGTGTCTGAAAGACTACAGACTGAGTTCCACTCTGAATTATCAAGCCACTTGAACGACTACTTGACAACAGTTGATTCCGATAACAATATGAATTCAATGTCAAATGAATGGACAGAATATTGGAAGACATTACTCATCTCTGCCAATATAAGAAATACTTTAATGGTTTATAAAAAGTATCAAAATATTCTTATAGTCCCTACTTTTAGGGATGATAAACACGAATCAATTTTAACAACGGACAACACGGTAGTTCCCAATATTGCTTCACATCTATATCCAATCATTAACAAAAAGTATGATACTAGAACAAACCTTCACGTTGCATTTCCTACAGGACACAATAGTTTTATAAAGTTTCTCATGGAAGAATATGATGTAGATATCATTGAGTCTAACAAAAACTTTACTTTTGGTGATAATGATTATAGTATTACAACTGATATGAATGGTGTTGAGTTTGATGCTGTTCTTCTGTTAGGTGTCGATGAACCAGAATCACCTGTGGATATCAGTGAAGTGAAAAATATTTTCCAATCTTTATGTGTAGAAAACTTTGATGTTATAGATGATTTCGTTAGACAATCTGTAACGGCGTCTTTCTATAATCCAGATATTGATAATAATGATGTGAACTATCATTATGATGATAGAGTAGTTGGAGACACAGAAGATTTGTCGGACATCTCTTCGTTTTTGGGAACTGCGTATGCGACATTTGACGAAAAAGACTATGATGACAAATCTCGTCAATTATCTAAATACATGATAGATGTTATATCGAAAGGATATCGAATCTATGCTTAGTTTTAATCAATTCCAATATATCGAAGAGGGTGTTAACGACCCTACAATCTTCAAGGCAGTATTCCTTGCGGGCGGGCCTGGGTCTGGTAAATCGTTTATCGTAGGTAAGACTGGTCTTCCTGTTCTTGGATTCAGAGTCGTCAACTCTGATGATGCATTCGAGAATGCAATGAAGAAGGCTGGTAAAGCGATGACTCCTGACGAAATCTTCTCCGACGAAGGTCAAGATATTCGTGTTAGAGCAAAGGCGTTGACTGGTAAGAAACAAGACCTATACATGAAGGGTCGCCTTGGTTTAGTTATTGACGGAACTGGTAAAGATTTTGCAAAGGTGAGAAAACAAGCCAAGGTTCTTCAAGACTTGGGTTATGACACTGCAATGATTTTTGTCAACACCGACCTTGATACTGCAATCGAAAGAGATAAGTTGCGTGACCGTTCAGTTGGTGAAAAAGAAGTTACCCAGATGTGGAAAGATGTTCAAAAGAACATTGGTGCTTTCCAACAGATGTTCGGTAAGGAAGATATGCTCGTAGTTGATAATTCAACTGGTAAAGACTTCAAGAAAGAAACGCTCCGTGCATATCGTGATGTTCAGAAGTTTATCAAACGTGAACCCGATAATCCACTCGCCAAGAAGTGGATTAAACAAGAGAAAAAGAAGCGCGGTATTACTCGTTAACCGTCAAGTGGATTTGGTCGCCACGAGGCGTTTCTATAACTGGCACTTATCTTTTCCAACTTACCTTCAAGAGTTACAACTCGTCTTTCGAGGTCTTGAATACGTTCTTTATCGGTCAACATGGCCTCACGAGACTCACGAATCTTCCGACCCATATAGTCCCAATAACTCTCACGCTTCATAACCAAATCTTCCTAGTCGGTGAAGAAGACTCGCAATCTTACGAGACTCTTCCTCATCCAAACTATTACCATAGTTGTGCATATACACTTGTAGTGCTTTACGGATTGTTGCATAGTCATCTGGAGCGAAGACTGCACGAGGTCTTGAATTATCCGACATTAGTCTTGCCGTTCAAAGTATTGAATACCTTCAGCAAGAATCAGAAAGATACCAGCTAGAAGACCAAGCCATGTGAAGTTGACAATATTAGTGCCAACCAATGCGCCACCAATACAAACACCAACCATGTTAGATGCTGGTGTTTCGAAGAATGTTTTTATGTATTGGCGCATTGGTAGTAAGGTAAAATTCCAATATTCCATATTCTAATCCTCAATGTAGATGATTTTGGAATTCTGAACAACAACCAACTTGTCACCTTTGACGAAGTTGTTGGCACGCTTGTAGTAAGCGATGTCGGTGTTAGACAGACGGTCAAGAGAGAACCCCTCGTTCAGTCTGAAAAGACGATAGGTGTTGTTGTCGGCAGAAAGTTCAGGATGAACGTCCTGAAGGACTTGTTCGATTGTTACAGTTTCACTCATTATATGCTCCATGTTTGGTGAACGCACAGGGACTTGAACCCCGAACCTACAGCTTAGAAGGCTGTTGCTCTATCCAGTTGAGCTATGCGTCCGATTGTTTTTATATAATAACACAATTGGTTGTCAAAGTCAAGGACTTTATGTTGTTTTTTTCTGTTTTCTGTATCAACGGGTTTTGTTAAATACTTTTTTCCAATATTTTGCATTAATTTCACGAGCAATACGAAGTTTCTCAATCATTTGAGGGTCAGTAATCTTTCCAGAAGTTATATCTTTTTCATAAGTTCGTATGAAATATTTTACTTCTTTTATTTTCATCTTTTCTTAGTCACTACGTTTATTTTTACGTTATCGGGAATGGGAATCTTAATCTTATCATGACCATAATACAAATGGAAAGTGACATCATCAAATTCATTGAACATACCAATCCATACATGTCTCCAATTATCGTTCAGTCGAACCGTATTGGGTGTTGAACGGTCTGATTCTAATATCAAGTCTGTAAAACTCTCTAGGTTCATATCAAACAAACTATCGAAACCATAAATGTGAACCTCTGTTGCCTTCATCTTTTTACAGGCATAATGAACCGCAAAGTGACCACAGTTGAAATTGGTCGCCGCCTGTCCCATATTCTGCCCTTCTCGTGCTGCATACTCTGGAACTTCGAGATGAAACCCCTTGATGAGATGTGAGTATTTCATGTAGAATGTTCCGCTTTGTTCCATCCAAATCTTTGGACGATTACCCAGAACCCAATCATACATGTCAAGTTTGATTTGACCTTCTTGTAACGCCATCATCATCTTGAAATCAACCATACAGGTCGCCCAGACTTCCTTACGAGGAATAGACATAGGAGGCATATTACATACTAGTAATTTACCCTTCGTTCCTCTCTGGAACATACCAGCGCTATTTCCGTTACCTAATACGTTAACTCTCATTCATAGTCTCCATATCCGAACATCTCAATCTCATCACTATACTTTTCTGTAATCCATTTCTTCATGTGAGGTTGAATCAAATCGTTACTGTTTCTAATTCCCATCAGGTGCTTAAAACTTTTATTTCTATGAACACCCAAGTCGAGTTCGAACCCTAGATAATCATTTAGAATATGTATATCGTTTTTTAAGTTCTCAAACTTCATAATCGCGTCTGTATCTTTGACCCATGTTGATAACGGGTGAACAAAGATGTGAGGCCATTGTTTCTCATGTTCTTCCTTCAACCAGTATTCGAAGTTGAAGTCATTCAGATAGTCTCCATCTTTCTCCCACACAGGGCCGTCCTTCATCACCCGATACAGAAACGCACCCATCAATCTATCCCACGGGTTTCGTATCACCGCAAAGATTTTGTAATCACGCCATTTCCCATTACGTTTCTCAAGAAGATGTCTCTCAAGGTGATGAGGATATTGTGCGAGGTCATGACTCTCCCGATGCGTCATCTTCTCAGAATGGAATGCAGGAGACCCGTCATTCTCACCCTTGAGATTTCGTAGTTCTTGTGCGACTGCCTTACCTCTACCGATATGATAGTCGTTACCAAGAGTTCTTTCTAGTTCATCCTTGATGGTTGTTCCCGCAGATTTGGGAACATGGATGAACCCTATTTCTTTACTCGACGAGAGAAACATGTTTTCTATTCTCTAGGTGTTGTTCTTCAATGTCATCTTTGGACTGACCCATGTAACGAACCGCATGGTGCTTCTCAATCATATAGTCATTGATTGATTGGTCTGCGTAGTTTGTGGTTCTCCACAACTCACCCAGAATACGACCAAACTTACCCTTACCGTCTTTATGTGTTTTCAAAACAATACCACCTTCATCATCCAACAAACTAGTCAGAAAGTCCTTTGCAGCAAGACCATATTTCTTTTCTTCTAAGTCGCGAGTTCTCGATTCAGGAGTGTCGATACCATACATTCGAATACGTTGTTTACGCATCCACACACCAAAGCCGAGGTCGATATCAACGTCAACTGTGTCGCCGTCAATAATCTTCACGACATTACATCTATATTCATACATTCATTTGTTTCCTTATTGCTTGATTACCTTTTTCACCCGTGTGGTGAACAATTAGTGGCTTCCTCACCGCGATACCATCTTGATAGTCGATACGCAATGTATTATATGTGTGAGGTAATGGATTTATATATGCAAGTTTTTTCAACTCATCTCCACCCATCATGAAGTAGAGAACCTCTTGGTCACCCTGAACTGGATTACGAACACAGTTACTTGCCCAGTCTCCAAGTATTGTAGGTGTTCCCTCGACCAGAACAACACCAGAATTATACCATTTACCCATCTCATTCCTTCGAGCAGTCCACGGTCTATCCTCTACCATACCAAGTTTGTTTGGTTCAGACAGGTCAAAGATATGTTCTATATTCCCTTTGATTTCACAATCAGTGTCAAGCCAACAAACCTTGTCAACATCTCTGAGACGTGAGGCTGTCAGTATCGCACGGGGTTTTTTGAACCAACCCTTTTCCTGCGATTTAATCTCAATGATTTGATACATTGATATATGACTTAACATCTCTTCGGACATACCAAAGTCAGCAATGATGAGGTGACCTTCATTGTGTCGTTCAAAGTTATGAATGAACCACGGGAGTTGCCACTCTGTGTTGATATCACATCCAGTTAGAAATACTTCACGCATCGATAATCTTATACCCCTTCTTCCAGTTGTGCTTTGCGCGACAACCTTCTTCTACCTGAATCGTGGTGAAACTATCTTTCGCCTCTGCACAGAATGGATAGTATTCCTGCAACCACGGGAAAGTATCAAGGTTCAGATACACATCAGTTGGTTTTGCGAACTTGGGTGCAGCCTCTACGAGTTTCTTCGCGCCTGCGGGCGTGACCATGTATGCGTGTGCGCCTGGAAAGTATTTCTTGGTTGTTAGTGGATTGATACCAAGAGTCTCTGGCGTATTCCAATTACCATATGATGGCGCACCAATGTTCATCGCATACTGAAATGGTTGGGTTGGGAGGGGTGCGGTGATGACTGCATCGTGTTCAAAGATTGCGTAGGTCTCTTTGCCTAATGCACATTCTTTCCACAACGAATAGTGTGACAGGAATGCAGAGATACAATTCAGATTGCGAGAGTATCTCTCGTCAAATGCGCTTGGTGGAATACGTTCATATTCCAGTAGTTCGAGTGGTTCGTCATTAGGTGTGATAGCACGAAACCATTCTACAGTCACACCGTGTTTTTTACCTGACGCAATACATCGTTCTGCGACATCGATACTTGATGAATTGTTGATTAGTGTAATTACTTTTGCTTTCATGACGTTGTGGTTGAGACCAACCCCCTCTGAATAGTTGTGTAGTAAGGATAGACCACTTGCATCCACGGAAAGAACTGTCTGTTCATGATTGCATCATTGGGCCACATTCCTACTTCCTTCACCTTCTTCAATACTTTCTTTGCACCTTTTGGTGTAACTATATATGCAGAATTTCCAGCGAGTCCGTGAGGATAGTTGTCCTCAAGGTCTGGAACTGGTTGTAACCCCATACGCGAACTGACCTTCGAATGAAACAGACTCGCCTTTCGAGTTGCACCACGAGGGTCATTGAGTCCTACTATACCACCTTTGAACCCATCTGTCAAGTCCGAAAATCTAAACTTGCGAGTGAAGAGTGCATCGTGTTCCAGAACCATAATCGGTTCGTCAAGGTCGATTGACTTCTGCCACAGACGCATGTGACTCACCATACACGCAATACGATTCTGTAGGTCTGCGGTCTGATAGTGTTGAAGGTATAGTCCTGTCGCCATGTCCATACGGTCTTGACTTGCGTTGGTAGGGAATGTCCAGTCAAGTTTCAACCACATATCTTCTTCGAGTGACTCAGGCGTGGTCGCACGAAAGATTATCGGTTCAAGGTCTGAACCTGTATCATCGATAGACTTGACCACGCGATTAGATGCATCACGAGAGTCACGGTCATCAAGAAGAGTGATTATGTAGGCTTGCATCTTTGTCTGGTATACCCCAAAAAAATTCATTTAGATATGCACCACCGATATATGAACGATGATATAGATTATTAGGTTCTGATAAAACTTGATACCAACCCTCTTCAGCACCTTTTAATTTCTTATCCTTATATAGTTCATCAACTAAGTCACAATCCCAAGACTTATATGGATGTATAATCAATGCGTCATTGATATAACATGTTGCCTTGTCTTGCATGGGATGAAGTTTATTGTAGGGTCTTCCACTCTTAATCACATTTATTGTATTAAATCCTATGGGAATTTCTTCATCATAAGATTGATTAATTTGTGAAGACCAATCAATTTGGTCAGAGACAATCGTATCAAACCGACTTCTAATTACAATATCACACTTCGGAATATTCTTCATCATGTGATTGTGAATGAGTATCTGTTTGTGCCAATGAACTGCTTTGCGTTTGAAATCTATAAGTGAAGTGTGAAAGGCACCTCTTTTGATGTCTTCGTCAGACAAACTGAAGAAATATCTACGTTCAAGACTTTCTGCGTCTGGATAAGCTTCTGTATCAAGGACAGGATGATATGTAACCTCTGGCTCTTCCATCTTAAATGTTGAGTCATGGTCACAATCAGTATAAGTCATTGTATAGTAATTATTATGAGGAACAATTCTACGCAATCTTTCTGTGAAATCACACCAGTCCCCTTTCCACTTACCCGATACACACAATGAAACATCTATCGACACAGGTAAGTCTCCAAGTCTTCAGGTGTTCCCAGACCCCACATAGTATCAGCCTCATAGGTGTGTATTTGTTTACCATCTTTGATTGCGATGTTAAACACAGGACAAACATAGAATTCATTATTCACACGAATATCATGGTAAATCATATCTTCGGCGTAGGTTACATAATCCTTACCACGTTTCCAGTAGTAGAACCCAACAGTCGCATTGTCACTGATAGGGTTCTTCTCTGCGACCTCTACAACCATTCCCATACCATCGGTCTTTGCGTATGACCATTTAGGATGGGTTGCCTTGAAGGTAACGATACCTGCGTGTGCTTTCTTCTCGTTCATCTTATACATGAAGTCAAGAACGTCCCACTCAACATACTGGTCAGAGTTCGCGATGAACAAGGGATATTCGTTGTCAATATATTCTTTTGCAAGAAGAGTTGTGCAGGCTGCACCTTCGGTCACACCATCGACCTCTACAATCTTACAGTTCGGTGCAATCAGGTTCAACATTGAGTCGAGGTTATATTGTTTGCGGTGTTCTTTTTGAACAACAAAGATATAGTTTGCATCAAACCCCAGATTATCCACAACCGTCTGAATCATAGGTTTACCCTCAACATCAATCAAGGGTTTGGGAAAGGTATACCCAGCATCGGCAAAACGACTCCCTGCCCCTGCCATCGGAATCAGGACATTGAGTTTATCATCTTTCCACTTCGGTTTCACGGGTTTACCTTTTATATTCTCTACTAGGTCAACGTTTACTTCTTCAGGTGAACTCACTCGTATCACATTCGCACCTGAACGATGAGCTGCGAGTAGACCTGTTGGAGAGTCCTCAATAATTATAGTCTCTTCGGGTAACACTCCACATTGAGACATTGCTTTCCAGTATATCTCTGGATGTGGTTTTGCGTGGTCTACATCATCAGCAGTAATAAAAAATGAACATAGATGAATAACACCAATTCTGGATAGGCATTTCTCCACAGTTCTTTTAATCGCATTAGAGCATATTCCAATATCATAACCATCTTCCTTTAGTCGTAAGAACAAATCTATAATGTCATCGTTCTGTTGTATCGTATCTAATCTATCATATGTGTTCAGTTGTTTTTCTTCGAATATCTTTTTCGACTCTGATTCAGAGTAACCCATACGAGATAGTTTGTCTTTGGTGGTCATACCATCATAGACTCTCAGGTGTTCCTCCTGAGTTATTGCACGGTCACCCAGTGCTTTGTTTAGTGCCTCGTAGTGGATATCCTTTGTATCAACCAGAACACCATCTAGGTCAAAGAGGACAAGTTTAATCGTCATATTTTATTCTAGGTGTCCGTTTGATTACTGTGTATCCAACCCGTTGAATATAGTGGTCAACAATACTCCATTCCTGTTCAATCTCAGTGATATAGTTAGCAATGATTGGGAACAGACCCTTCGAACTTTTGAAGTTCGCAGTATCGTGAAAGACGATATATTTCTTTACATGGGGTGCATGAAGCTTCAGTTCTTGTAACAGATGCTGGGGTTGATGCAGACTGTCGATGTGAAGGAGGTCAACCTCACTGATAGATGATTTGTCATGACTTGACATATTCTCATACGAAAAATCAATATTATTTTCTTCTGCGTATTTTTCGAAGTGCTTGATATATGGAAGGAAATCATGCGGTGCTATATCAATACCAGTAATTTTCTTAGGATTAGTCATCAACATTGCGGCAAGGGTAGCACCCTGACAGACACCCAGTTCTTTGATTGTCTCGGATTCCTTGGCACATTTGACCAATGCATTGTGGTGATGCATATATTCTTTTCCGTGTGACCCTTGTTGTGATTTTGTGATTTCTTTATAAAATTCTTTGATGTCTTTCACATAAGTGATATCATGTTTAACAGCCATATTCTAACTTCCTTTATGACTTAGATTCGGATTTGTTTTTTGTAATTTTACAATACTTGGATTGAGTGCCTGTAGTTTCATAACTTTGCTGTTATATATGTAATCACTTTGGTCAAGTCCGTGTTTCTCGGCTGCCCGAAGTAACTTCTCAGCACCATAGGGAGTTAGGGCATAGGCAGAAGTGCCTGGTGTCATGTGTGCGCCAGTCCATCGATTGTTATGATAATACCTCAATGGATATTCGGTCGGAAACTCATATGTTACTTCAAGAGGAGGTGTGTATGATTGTTGCCAATTAGACCAAGATTTGTGGGCAAGAATAGAGGGTTTCTTAAATGCGTAATCGAAGGAGAGAAAAAGATAGTCCTCGAAGGAAGGTATATCACATTTACTAATTACCTGAATGTCATGTTCAAGAAAAATCATTGGTTCGCCCGCATTGATAACACGGGTCGCATGTCTTAGATTATTAAAGACACAAGACTTCTTGATAGGATACTTGCGTGGTTCATTCTTGGAGAAACACTCCAACCGACCACTATTGATATTAGAATAAGAAAACTCATTATCGTCAAGAGTCTTAGGGGTAATACCAGAGATTGGTTCATAATCCCAATTGAATTTCTGAAGAGACTTCTCTGCTATCTCTTTACATTGTTCACTGGCATTATTACCTTCAACATATATTAAAAATGATTTCATTTTCTTTCCCACTTTACATACATTCTATTCTGGTCAGGCATAAACTCCGTGACCCTATAACCCGTTGCTTCTGAAAGCATTATATGATGATTTATATGCCATTTAAAGAAGGGAACTTCGTTCACATTCTTATTGTCATGGTCACGATGGCCTGGATTACATCTCCAGTAGATACGCGACTTATCTTTCATACAGAACTTAGTCAAGTTATCGATTTGTTTTGCAACATCCGTAAACTCACCAAAGTTAATACTACCTAGACAGAATGCAACATCAAACTTTTCGTCAGGTCGATAGTCTTCTATTGCTACTTGTTCGTCTGACCCAATGTCTGTAATATCGATACCATGTAAGTTTTTAAGGTGTCTTTTAAAAGGATTAACCCCACAACCCACGTCAAGCACAGATTCTGTATCATTAATTTCATCAATCAATCTCCATCCAGTCCAGTAATAACTATCGAGTCCTGCGGTGCGAGAACTCGGCCAGTCATATGTGAAATAGTTCTTCAACCATTCTCTGTTGTATTCCATATGTAATAATCTCGCTTTCCGTCATTATGTTTTTCAAGTTCATGTTCTTGAACAAATTCCGTGATGAGAAGGTTCTGCATCTGTATCTGTTCTATCATATTGTCATCGTCACGATACCACTTGTAGTCAGGATACTTGATATTCCAACCACCACATTGATGCCACCAATCGAAACATTCTTGGTTAGTTCTATATACCAAATGAATAGGACAACCAAAGTCCATGAGATATGGTAAGTGATATGCAAATGTGTGAGACTTGATTACGCGAATGCCCTCACCACTGAAAGGTTCGTCCCAGTGTTTCTCTTCGTTTCTAAACTCCATGCCGGGGTCAAAGTATGCACCTCGATGCATCAGGTTCTTACAACCCTCACGACCACGCCAATACTCTCGTTCAGGTGACATATCTGTCTTGTCAAGGTCATCACGAGTGTATAGGTGGTCTTCTACATACCCACTCCAACGACTGCCTGGCGCACCTGTTACGAAGATATACTTACCGTTCATTCTTTGGTCTTATCCCATTCCATACTTGTTCATCAAGCCAGTGAGAGTCAACATGCTTTACATACTTCTCATTCTGGTTCTCACTGATTGTCTTATTTATTCGTTCATCATCGTATGCAATTGGGAAGTCTAGAACCTTTGACAACCACTTCAGGTATGCACCGCCATAGAGATAGAGTGACTCGTGCGATAGAAAGTGTAGGTCTGCATCTAGATTGTAATAGTATTGTAGTGCAGTCGGCATCGTGACTTCTTTTCGAACTCGTCTCTGTTGCTCTTTATTGATATTCTCTTCTCTTACAACGACACAGACTTTCACATCGTATCCCGCATTCTTCGCTTCGTTTACAACTTCTTGTATCTTCGGGACTTGTTTCACTCCGTCATACACAAAAGGCACACTGACGTTTGCGACAATCGCAGAACCCTTCAACATACTCTTTGTCTTTGACGGGTCAACCCAGCACTCTGCAAAGGGTTCTTCGTCACTTGGTATCCAATACTTGTCACCAAAGTCCCACCCATTCACATACGGATGATAACCAAGAACTTTACTGAATAGATGATTACCAGACCCTTGTGGGCCTGTGACTATCAGTAGTCTTTTATACTCTTTGTTGCCCGACATAGGTTCTCACTTTCAATGGATTGATTTCATCTGTGGGGCCTGTTCCAGAGTCAGGACTGAATACAAACAACGTAACGTCCTCACCCTTATTACACATGAAATTGTGTAGAACGTTTCTTTCCATCACCCAACAGTCACCTGCTTTGATAGGGAACATCTCATCATTATCGAGTTCAATCTCACCTTTACCTGAGAGAATCAATCCAATACGTTGACTTGGGTGGGTGTGTAGAGTTTGTTTCATCCCTGCGGGGAAGTGGACATAGTTGATGACGGGGAGTCCAAGACGGCCTGGGTTTACTGCGGTGGTGTTCGTGCCGCCATCCATGTATGATAGGTTGCCTTTTGGATTATCGTGTGGTATAAACATGCGGTCATCGTTGAGATGTAGACCATAGAACTTGATATGAGCAAATACAGATGTCTCGTTGTGTGTCTCAACAGTAAACTCATTATCTGTCTGTCCAGCAAAACTGTTTGTATCGACAGACCAGCCATTCTTCATATGGACACTACAATCTTTGCCCATGATATAACTTGTTCCGATAGACTCGTGATTGTTGAGATAGGTCGTGCTGGTGCCTTTCACAACTTGAATGTCATAGTTCCATATATCAGTAACTTGATAGGTCTCTGTATTCTCAATTTGTTTCATCATAATCCTGTCACCTCTCTAATCTCTTTAGGTATGAAAGGTCTAGACATTCTTTCGGGATGCCAGACAATCGCGCAAACGTTACCCTTCATCCAAGACTCTGTGTTACCTTCATCATCAATGTATAATTGTATCACATTTTGGGGTAGTTTGTCAATAGAAATATTATGAAAACTGTTCACACGGGTGTGGGTAGGTATGTTACCATAGACGAGATGTTCGGTATCATAGTGACCCTCACAGTCTTTTGTGCTGCCACCGAGCATCTCTGTCAGTAGAAACGCACCATGACATATACCGAGCATAGGTTTACCCAGTCTCGACATTTCGGTTATGAGGGATACTTCTGTGAGGATGCGAATCTCTTCGTTGTCCCCACCCGTAATGATGAGTAGGTCGAGAGACTCCGCAAGGGATTCATAATCTAAGTCTTCACGATTTGGGATGGGGATGAGTTCATGACCCTTCAACAACCTATACCAGTTGTGGTCTAAGGAGTCATGAACTTGTCCGTTGTGCGTGAGGACTCTTTGTGTGAGTCCTATTCTCATTTACCAACCGTAGGCTGCGTTTACGAGTTCGCGTGAACCTTTTGCTTCTACTGTGTTTTCGCACGAGATTTCAAACAGGTCTTTACGCATTGCTTCGATAATACGAAGAACACGACTCTGTGTTTTCTCATCAGTTGCAACTTTGCGTAACTTGTATGCGCCGATACCACTGTGAAAACCTTCGTCTTTGGCAATCTCGCGATAACGACCAGAGATGAAACTATCTTCGATAGTGTCTGCCATCTGATTCCACACTGCTTCTGCACGACCTTCCGCGACCAACTGGTATGCGGCGAGGACTGCTTCGTCGTTCTCTGCGTCATACTTCTCAAGCAGTGATGCACCTTTGGCAGTGTCTGCTTTTCTTTCAGCTTCAAGTGCTTGGGAGACGTTTACTTCTTCACCAGTGATATGTTCAATAACTTCCTTGACCATACGGTAGTGTTTTGCTTCGTCTGCTGCTTGTTTTGAAAGCAATTCTAATTCTCTTGGGTCTGCATCATCTTCTGCACTAGCAATCTGTGCAGAGATTTCCGACATATTCATACGTTCATTGACCATACGACCAATGAAGTGGTCAACCATTTCCTCTTTAGGAAGGTCGCCTTCGAAGTATGCCTTGACGTTCATCTTGGATGCTTCGAACAATGCTTGGTTTTCTTTGCGAATTTTCTTCACAAACTCTTGTGGATTTAACATGTTAGTTCCTTATTCACTCTATTGACAATAACAGTATTTATACAATTTGTTTCATCAACTCTCCAACATTCTCCCCCTTATTAGGAAGTTTGTCTTTGAGGAAGAAATGAATGAAGTGACAGTCCTTCAAGTTATCGACTGCACTATACAACCCATTCCATTTACCGTCCATGTGTTTGGTTGGAATGTTATATCTCTTGAGGAAGTAGTTCAACAGCGTTTGGTCAGTAGACCACTTCCATGCACCCTGTCCATCAACAAAGTCCTTGAACTCCATACGATTGATGAAACTATGTGGGTCTTGGCCCTTGAGATATGGTTTGAAGAGTTCACTGTTCAACAGAATCAGACCCATGTTGAAGAACTCAAACCCTAGACTATTCGGTTTGAAATCTAATTTATTACTATGGAGAGGATTATATTGCATACGAGAGTAATTGATAATCTTGTCTTTATACCAATCCTGAATACTCATCTCACGTTCACACACAGCCCCAAAGGCTTGTTCTGTTCCAAAGTCCTCAAAGATATTTGGTGCGTCTGGTCGGATATAGATGTCTGCGTCGATGATTGCAATCTGGTCGTAATAATTCAGATACTCAAATGCATTCTCTTTCTCGTAGATAGGTAGATATCCACCATATTTCATATAGGACTCTTCACTACGATTTGTCGCAAAGATATCTGGTTTGATACGCAACTTAGGCTGTGTCAATACAATGTGTTCAATATCATACTTCTTACAATAGTCTGCAACCGACTGAATACAGTGGTCGTATAGTTTTGACGGTTTACCTACCGACACTTGGTAAATCATTCTAGTGGCCAACTGTGCCTCCAATTTCTGCATCATATACTGGTCTGCAATATTTAGTCACGAGATTAGTATCCCGATTTAGTTTATCGAACATGATATCATCGATGTATCTGGTGTGAACCTCAGTCACACACTCTAAGAGTAATTCCTCTGCGACCTCTGGTTCGATATAATATGCGGATGTGATAGGGCAGAGTTTTAAGTCCCACCAGTATGGGTGACCCTTGAACCTATCGCAATAGTTGTGAAACTCATCATCGTTCTGAAAATTACAGATTGAGAAGTATGGTGCGATTACAGGCATATCCGATGTCAGACATTCGGTGTCATGTTCTATCACCGTGATTGGTCTGTCCTCTTTCACACACTTTTCCCAGAGAAGATAGTGACTATACCAACATCCCATCTCTGACGGGGTGAAGTCTCGTTTGCCGTGATACTGGTCAATCTTAATATCATCATATAGATGAAGAGTCTCGGCAGTCACCGCATCAAACATGTTCACCTCAAACCCATGTTTCTTCCACGAGGGTAGAACCTTGTTCACATAATACTGCGACACCTCACTCTCAGGCATCTGTATCATCCAAATGTTGTCACATGTCTCCATAGTGTAACCCAACTCAGTATATTCCTTGTCTTCTCTTTGTGTAAGACTTGCCACCAACCATCTTCGGCTGGTAATAATTTTTTCTCATCGTATAGTTGAAATATCTTATTTGTATCAACGCTCTTTGTTATAATAAGAAAGTCTCTCAGTTTATTCTCATCTACTACCCAATGATAATCCAATGGAACAGTAAGGTTTTGTAATGCCACTTCAAATTGTTCGGGAGTCATCATAACAGGAACGGCTCCGAAACCTACAGTTTCACATTTATATTTTTCCATTATAACATTAATCACATCTCTTGTCAAGGGATTATTGATGTAGGTGTCATATCTAACTCTGATGTAGTAATCAAATTCTTCGTCTAGACTATCAACCGCATGAGCAAACCCTAATATCTGAAAATGCCTTTTATGGTGTTTGGTTACCTCGACCACTTTCTCTTCAGGTTCATATGGATGATATGTAACCTCTGGTTCTGGTGTGAACAAAACTTCATACTTGAAATCTTTGAACTTATCCTTGTATTCTGTCCACGAATGAAAGACTGCCTTGTCGTGTGGAATATGATTTAGAATCCGTTCTGTCATGGCATTCACATTCATACCATCAGGCGGAACACCATTGAATATCAATACAATCTTTTTATCGGAATTCATTGAGGTCGAACTCCGTCCCATACATGTGGTGAAGGTCACGATTGTGATTCGAGTAAACTAGAACTTCAGGGTCATCAAGTAGAAAGTCGCACCCACGGCAGTAATCAGGATAATTTCCAGTAGTATGGTCATCACGGAGTTGACTATACTCATCACCGAACCAGATTTCTTCAATTGTGTTTTCAGATGTGTGACCGAGAACCGCTTCCTCGTCTCTGCCCAAGACTTGACAACAAGGAGCGACAGCACCTCTTTTACCATCAAGGCCACCAACACGAATAACAACGTCTGGACTAAAAGGTCGCCCACAGGTCTTTACCTTACCTTCGCGTTTATAAGACGGGTCATACACACCACTCCAGTTGTGTAGTTTCCAAATCTCTGTTTTAACGCCTAGGTCTTCGACCAATGCTTTGTATTCGTCTAGTTCATTCTGTAGATTGTCATTGTCAGTTATCAGATGATATGTTGCAACTACACACTTTGAGTCGGTCTCATCCACATACGCCTTCATCTCGCGGATGTTTTGAATAATCTGTTCGTATGTGCCACCGACTTTATTATACATCCACTCGTTGTATTTATCAGAATTAGAACCTATAAAGGAGAATCGATAGAAGTCAAGACCCGCATCAACACAATCCTTCATGTATTGACCATGCATCTTGAATCCGTTAGAGAAGATAACAGCCTGTGCGTTATACTTCTTGACAATTCTGATATAGTCAGGTAGGTTGTTGACTGCGGTTGCCTCACCACTACCATCAAGGTTTACGACCCGTAGACCATGTTGAGCGCAATCAGCAACATTCTTTTCAAACTCTTCAAGAGTCATCTTACCCTTGAATCGCATGTCACGTCCACCTGTTCGCATATCTTGAGGACACATACTACACGAGTAGTTACATCCACCATATACTTCTATTACTGCTCTATCAATCTTCATTCCAAAATCGTTCTATTCGTTTCATATGTCTGTGTGCTTTGTCTTTCATTCTATCTAGGTTAGGAACAAAATCCTTACCACCTGTTCCAAAGAAATCTTTCACTTCTTTTTGGGCGAATGGCTGTGCGGTTACAAAGTTAGAGTATTGATTATATCCATTTTCCAGTTGTATTGTATTAGGTGTATTATAACTAGTCACACCTTCCCAAGACGGAATATACATTGGTTTAGCAAAGTTCCTTGCAATGTAATGCCACATACCATCATAACAAACAATAAAGTCACACTCCTGTATGTGTTTATATGCTTCTTTAATCGGTGTTCTGTAGGTTAACTCCTGTAGTATCCAACCCTTCCAAGAAAGTAGCTTAATTATATCATACCAATCATCACTTGTCAAGAACCTTTTCCAACTTCTTGGTTTTTCTTTGTTGTAGTGGGGTGTCCACATCACAATCTTTTTCGTTTTAGGAACAAATTCTTCCTTATTGAATATCCAGTTATTATCAGGTGAACCAGATGGTTCATATGCTTTAGAGTCAAAATAAAATCTGTCTTTGTCTTGTCTATTATTGAAAGCACCACTCTCAAATAAATCAGAGTTATAGACATGAGTAATCGTAACATCATCCTGTCGATGATATTTTGTATGCATCCATTTCATACGTTGAATTATTGTCTCAGGGTCTTGGGGATGATGAAGGTAATCCTCGTCATGCTCCCAGTGCATTTCGAGGTTTACTTTCTTACCTGTATCGTATGCATGTTTATGTGATGAATTCAGAGCCCACATAAAGTCGCCCACGCCTGGCGTGCCGCGCCACCTAATTTTTTCCATTATTTCTTAGTAAGTGCCGATGCGCCAAAGAATGCAGCTACGATTGCTGCAACTGATACAAAATAGACAGATGCAATATCTGCTACGAGTTCAGCCGCCTTATCCAGACCAACCAAGCTTGTGAAGAAGATGCCAGCGGGGTATAACAACATACCCAAGAGAGCAAACCATGCCATCTTGCGTTGTGCGTCTGCCTTCTCATCTTCATTCTCAAATCTACGCATCTCTTCGGCTCTCGCCAGTTCTTCGTCAGTCACTACACCATCTCCATCTAAATCATATTTGTCATAAATTGATTGTTCTTGTAATTGTTTTTGTTTTTTTGCCATGATAGTCTCTCCGTAATTACGAAGGTATTTAGTCAACTAAGAACTCGTAGACATCTTTCCAGTTCTTCATCAGAGGAAAGTCTTTACAATCCATATTGTATGCATGTTCCATGACCAGAGGTTCAAGACCAACCTTTGCACCAGCAACTGCGTTCTCTACCTTATCTTCAATCCAGACATACTCAGTTCCTTCATAGGGCGCAAGAACTTCGTCTTTGTCTGCACCAGTATCAAGATAGATAAACTTCTCAAATGCAGTCTCACCGAACAACTTCTGAATGTTCAGCGTCCGTAACCGTTGTGCGTTCTGGTCTTTACTTAGACTTGTAATCAGGTGAAAGACATATCCACATTCTTCGTGGAGTTTCTTGACATACTGAATAGCATCCCGAAGAGGCGGAATGAAACCGACTGCAGCACTTTCGTTGAAGTCCCGAACTAACCGTTTTGCTTCTGCTTTGGGAATACCATACAGTTCGCTGATGTCATATGCGAACTTATCAGATACACGATATCCTTTCTCGTGCATCCAGACATCGAATGCATAGCCCCAGTTCAACAGAACACCGTCTGCGTCAGTGAGAATGACTTTGTGATATTGTGTATTGTATTCTAACATATAAACTCTCTTTCTTGATTATGTCTTATTATTACATAAAGAAAGAGAAATGTCAAGTCTTTTTTAGGTATTTGAACTTATTATTTTCGTAGTCTTTAAGCATAACTACCTTATTACCACCACCCGTGTAGTGTAGGAAGTTCATATCGTATCCCCTGTCGTCTGGCCAGTGTGTAGGAGTATCATTCCACGTCTGGTCAATACTTTGAATATTGAATCCGTGTTTGATTAGTTGTCCTGATAACCAAGGTTGGTCGTTGTTTAACCAGAATGGGTCACCGTGTTTATCCCCGTCTTCCATATAGTCTTGCCAAGGGTCAAAGAGTTCTCTTGCTCTTAGTCTCGCTTCCTTAGTCCATACCAATACACCTGTGTTAAAGGTCATGACGCAAGAGGGTCTATATGGGGGTTTTGTAGGGACAATAGGGATACCATTGCGTTCATACTTGGCAATCAGTTCGTTCTTAATTTTGTCATTGTAATCCCAAGTGTTATATCCACCACTCTTTTCTGTGCGGATTTCAGACTCAAATACACCCGTCACATCATGACCATTGGTCTCGTCGAAAATGTTCTCTTCGGTATTACAAATGATGTCCGCATCAACGAATAGAACCTTGTCATAGTCGTCATACATTGGGTCATAGACCACTCGCATACATTCGAAAAGTAATACTGTAGAACCTGTTATACCTGCTGTGTGAACCTGTTTGGTCGAGTAATGGTGTTGTGCGCCAATCTTGTCTGCATAGATGCGAAACGACTCGGCGGAAAGGTCTGCGGTTTTTCGATACAACTCTGCGCGTGTGCCTTGAGGATATTGAGGAACTCTACCACGTTTCTCGGTTTCCGCATTGGTAATCATATATTGAAAGATTAAATTCATTCAATCAAACCAGTCTTGTATACCGTCTTACCATCTTCCTTCATGGCAGTCAATACAGACTTGCGATTATCTTCGGTCTTGTATGATACATGAACCCAACCAGAGTCAGGAATGCCAGGCGTATAGAACTCAAGGATGAGTTGGTCAAAGTCCAGATTGTCTTCAATCCACTTTGCAACTTCGTAGTTGGATGTGCCTGGGCATTCAATGTCCACTGCCTCACCCTTACAATGTTGTGAACGTGATGAACCACCAACAGCTTCGTTCAGTGCAGGCCCGCGATAACCAGAGTTAATGACGGTGACACCGAAGTTCTCCCTGACGGGTTGAACAACATTTTCAAATAGTTCTTTAGCAGCATCTAAATGTTCTCCTTCAGGAGTGTTATCGATACCTTGTCGCAGAGCAGTCTGGGACTTGGTAAATTCACTCAGGGTGAAGTTCTTTGATAATCTCAATTTAGTTTTCCTCTTTCGACCATTTCTTTGGTCATTATATAATCTCTTACAAAGTCTGACCTTACGATATCTGCCCATCCGAATTCTACCGTTGTAAAGTTATTCATGACTTCCATTATGTTTAGAAAGTCCAGAACACCGTTCTTGTCAGTCTCTTTATTTAGGTCTGATTGATAGTAGTCACCACTGAAGATAATGCGTGTGTTGCGTCCTACACGGGTGATAATACTATCCAGTTCGTGATATGTAAGGTTCTGCATCTCATCAACCAGAATGATTGCGTCATCGATTGTCTGTCCTCGAATGAATGAAGTGGACATAAACGAGATTGCACCCTGTGCCTCAAGCGCATTATATGCCATCTTCTCATTGAACAGTTCTGTAGCGATTGCACGATATGGCGCTGTATATGCGTCCACTTTCTCTTCAATAGAGCCGGGCAGATAACCCATCTCTCGTGTCGGAACAACACTCCTTACGATAACAAGTTTGTCTTGTTCATACGACTTGTCAAGAACATCAGAAAGAGCGAGATACATTCCAATGAATGTCTTACCTGTGCCAGCAGAACCAGCGAGAACCAAATGGTCTCCGTCATCCCACGAGTCGTATGCTATCTTTTGATTTTGTGTGATGGCATCGTAGTTGAGGAGATGGTCTATCTTGAGACGTTTCATAGTCATGTCTTGATAGTAGTCCCTTCGCCCGCACCCTTCTTGATATTCTTCATCAGGTCTTTCCAGTCACCCGATGTTTTATTGATTACGTTGCCTGTAGATGAAACAAAGCCAGGTGTGCCTAAAACTTGTTCCATTGGTTCTTCTGAACCGATTGGATACCACTGGTCGTTGTCAGAATCCCAGAAGTAACCGTCTTCTTCAATGCGTTTTTTAGTCATAATTAAACTCCAAGTAAGTAACGTTGAGGGTGACCAGCACCCCCAACGAGATACTTGACCACCTACCTTTATGCTAGAATTGAACTTTCGTATTCGGCAATAGTTTGATTGAGAAACTCTTTTTTCGCCGACATCTTTTGAGCAAGGCTAGTGCGTCCTTTTTTATGAAGTCGGTGAATATAGTTGTCGAGTTCTCGACTGTCGTTCTTCAATCTCTCTATTTGGTTTCTTGGCATATTTGCTCCTTGTGTTAGAGTGAAAAGAACATAACGAAAATTATGATAATAGGTTCGGGAACGCCTCCTCTACTATCTTCTTAGTCAAACCTTTTACTGGTGCTTTCTTAGCGACCATATTGAGAACGATGATTGCATCTTCAGCGTGGATACTTTCCAATAACTGAATGAACATTGTCTCACGTCTCATGTTTGTAATCTTTTCCGATTGAGGTAAACCCTTTACAAAGTAACCAAAGTTGCGATGTTCCTTACGCAGGGTCGAGGGAACACTCTCTGGTCTGTTTGGGTTGTAGGGTGGTTTACCTTCGGGTAAACTGAATTCCAGAGTCTCGTCATACGCGCCGCGACAGACATCTCGAATGGCAGGGATATTGTTTGCTTTAAGCAATTTAATTTTATCGGCTCTGGTAGTTTGTTGCCCAAACTGTTCCAGAATTTCGAATACTTCTAATTCCATTAGAATCCTCTTATATTATATAGGGTTTTCAATCTCTTTATTGTGTAATTTACACACATAATTTATAAAATATTCACGCACACCAGACGAACTATAAGAGAAGCCTGGAACGGTATGAATACTTATATAGTCTTTATTTACATAACGAAAAATCTCAAACCAGTTCTTGACGAATCCATCTCCGTCAGGATAGTCGGAGCGGGTAAGAAGATAATCGCCAAGTGTTTCTACGATTTCGTCAAACGGTTTGGATGTCATAGTGTTCATCAAACTCCTCTAACATCTGTTGGTATTCCATAACAAGGAATGTATAAGTTGCCACAGCTTCTTTGTTGTCATTCAGTTCTGCTTTTTCTAGGTCACGCTCGGCGTGTTCAAGAAATCCCACGATGGCATACCGTTTAGCTCGAATGTCCATTTCATCAATCATGCGGCTAACGCCTCCTCACCCATTTGGATGTAACCTTTGTCAAACTTGCCTACATTGACGTTCACATAGTATGCGATGTCGAAGTAATCAATCATGATGTCGGTTTTGTTATACCACTCACCACGACTTGTCTTGCCCTTCATTGCGGCAACCAACTCATTCAGAAAGTCAGCAGTCACTCCGTTATAGAACTTGTCAATGTGATAGGTATTGACTTGACTGTGGTGAAGACCATCAGTGGCAGCGTAAAAGATATCATTGCCACGGTTATCTACACCTTCGAAGTTCAAAGGCCCTTGTTGTAGAGTCACAACCAAAGAACTGTGGTGATTGATGCCGATAGAACCTTTCATACCATACTTCTTGAGAACTGCCTTAATGCCAGGCGCTAACTCTTTTTTCATCTCTTGTGATACATAAGCCATAGTTTGTTTCCTCTCTCTTAACTATACTATTATATTACGACATCCCGCAAAGAATGTCAAGCAAAAAGTGCCAAATATTCAGGATTATTTGTTTCTAAAGTAACAAACGGCCCGAAGTATCCTTCGAAAGTTGCAACAGGTGATTTGTAGTCACCCGCCTGCAAGTCTTCCATGACTTCATCTTTATTGTAATCAAGTTCCCGACACAGATTAGATGCAGCACCTAGAAGGACAAACGCATTGCCTTCAGGCCCATCTAGGTTGAGAACATATCCAGTATCATTGTTTTGACGTATCATATTAAGCCTCTGCTTTCCAATTGTAAAGATTGATATCAAACTCTTCCATAAGAATATTACCAACATTCTCACGGTCAACAGAGTCTCCACCACCCCATTGTTCGCCTTTTATATTTTTGACGTAGATGTTAATCGCTTCACGAATTTGTTGTTTGGTCGCAAATCCGTGTTCTCCGTAGATTTCGCCTTCACCATAAAACATGTGGCAATAATCAACAAACTGATTATACTCTTCTAATTTAATTTCGTAATTCATAATCATTTCCTCTCTCTTGACTATATCTTATACTACGACATAGAACAGGAATTGTCAAGCACTTTTTTTAACTTTTTTTAGATATCCGCGAAGTTGTTCAAAGTTTATTTTCGTATCTTGATAGAAAGGTTCGAGGTCAACATCATCTGGGACTTCAGGCAAGTCTCGCGGTTCGATAAAGAACTGACCATCGAATGTCAAATCGTCCTCGATATATCTTGGTTCGTCCCAGAGTTCACACCGAACTTCTTTACCATCAAACTGATAAAAGTCATCTGCCAATACACCTAGACCATTCTCTTTGACTACACTGTCCTTATCAACAAAGTTTACCAGAAGTGGAATGGCCGTATCGATAGACCCGTAATGAGATTGAAAACGAACGTTATACTTTTCCGCGAGTTCTACGAACTCTTGGTCAAGTGCAAATCCACACATGTTAATATTCAGTGTTCTCTTGAATGGTTCGTTAATCGTCTCAAGAAAATCAATCAGTGTTGCCTTGTTTGGTATCATGATATGAGTCGTATTGATATTATGAATCCACCGATAACCTTGTAATAGAAGAAGGTCTTCTCCTGATAAGTCATGACCGATAGCAATATTAAAATGCCGTTGTGACCCCATCAGGGATGGGAACAAAGATGTTAGGAGTGCAGATGCGTGATGTAGATTGCGTGAGTGACATACAAAAGAACTAGGTTCGAAATCAAACACATTAATATTTCTCTTTGATATTGCATAAACTTCTTTGTGTGAGAATAAGACTGGTCGAGATGCCTTCGTTGTTCCTGATGTTGAACTCAAAAGAAGTGGGTCATCTGATGACACTTCTACATAGAAGTCTTCTGTTGACGAATCATCTCTGATATCGATTGACTTACCACCATATCGTCTAATCATCTCGTCATGGAGACCATTGTAAATCTTTGTGGTGTCTTCCTGTGAGTCATGAATGTAATACTTACTTGGCCCGTGTAGTGCAAGTTTGGTAAACGGGAGTGACTCTATCGTTGCAGGACTATCCAGAATGATAATCTTCAGTCCCATTTCCGCACAGGCGAACAGAGATGCGACATGTTCCATACTCACTCGCATAATGGATATGGTTACGAGGTCACCCTTCGTTGCGCCTGCGTCACGCAACATGTTCTTGATTCTGTTGATTGTGAAGCAGATTGTATCTTTGGTGTAATCATCAAAGATTATATCGTCTCCAATACAATCACGATTTACAAACATTTTGGTAATGACTCCATGTCTCCATAGATGTGTTCATCATATCTCAATACTTTGGTTCTTTTAGGTATTCTGACATCGGAATGCACATCCTCGTCGTATCCAAATAAAATATCAATTCTGTTTTTTATCAACGCTCTCTCAAGTATTGCGATTATAATATCCATAGTTCCACCATAGTCCACATCAGGAAGAGGTAATTCATACACCTTTTTTGCAGACATCATACTGGGGACAATCAATAGTTCTAGTGCCGACATATGTCCATGATTTTTTGTGAGAGCGATATTCTTATCGCGATAACCAAATATATCAACCACCTTTTCTGCTTTGTTTAGAACCTCTTGATGTGTATGGAATTTGGGTGTCCACCCCACACCCTTGTTCCAATCAGCGGTAGTCATACAAACAAGAGTGTCGGGTGTTACTTCCCACGGTTGATTATACTCATCACTAAACTCTTCAATCCTAGAAAATGGTATATGTTCTCGTGGAAAAAGACTCATAAAAAACTCGCCAAACCCAGAACCATCGATATCTCTTTTGGTTACACCGTTTGATATCTCTTCGTCTAATCCGTGAATAACGATTGCATTTGTCATGCCCCATCGGTTTGTTCTTTTATTGTATTCTGAAAAACACTCTAATACTTTATATCGGTTTTCCTCAGGCCACATATCATCTAGTGGTGTGTGTAATACGCAACCTAACTCAAACCCCGCAAACATAAATGCAAGATAATTAATTGATGTAGAAAAATCAATTACTGTTATGAGACTTTCTCGTTCAACCCCATAATCTATAAGAACATTTTTTGCTTGATTGATACGCAGACACAGGTCATCGTAGGTATAGACTTTACCATCAAAGCCCTGAAACACAATATCTCGTTTTATTAGGTTACGACCTAAGATGTTTGGAATGGATTTTACAGCCGATGAATTCATTGTAATAATCGTCTCTTAGTAACACATCATATTGAAATTGTAGTTTCGCTTCATAGTATGAACAGTCCCCTTTGGTCTTACACAGTCTGAGAATCTCTCTATGGAACTCCTGTCCACCTTCTAGAAGTGTCTTTACTTGTTCTGACGAACCATAGTATTTCTTCCAGTCAGATTGAACTCTTGTCCGAACTCTACGTTTTCTTGTCTTTGTCTTGGGGAGAATCTTGGGTTTCCAGAAGAACTTTTTACCGATATACTTCTTACCAGTAGACACCTCTGTAAGGCAGTAGACGAATCCTTGGTATTCCTCCAAGAACTCGTCTTCTGGTTCAAACTCTTTATCTTCATATATCCACATGAAGGTATATATGTTTAATTTATAGATGTCCCACACATGGGGCAGTATTGAGGTTCTTCCTCACTATTGTAAACAAGAACCTCAACAACACTCTCACATACGTCACATTCTATTTCGTATGTTTCATCCACTATGCTACTTCATCCCAACCCCAGTCACCTTCCATTCCATTGACGGAATATTCGGTAACTCGCTTCTCAAAGAAGTTGTCGTGGGATGCGCCATTCAATACCCAGTCCAACCACGGTAGTGGATTGTCCTTGACACCGAACTTTGGTTTCATACCAAGTTGTAGAAGTCTACGGTCTGCGATGTGACGGATGTATTGTTTCACATCTTCTTCGGTCAGACCTTCCATCTCCATACCATCAAATGCGAGTTTGATGAATCGGTCTTCCAGTTTGACGACATCTTTTGCCATCTGATAGATTTTAGATTTCAGTTCGTCATTGACGATGCGTGGTTTCTCTTGACAGAATTCACGGAACAACTTCGCGTTGCCTTGGACGTGGAGAGTCTCGTCACGAATAGACCACTCAACAACTGTTCCCATACCCTTCATCTTACCGAAGCGTTGGAAGTTCAACAACATCACAAACGATGCGAACACTGACAGACCTTCGTTGAAAACAGACTGCGCGAGGGACAATGCGAGACCAGTATGACTGTTGATGTCACCTTGTTTCATAAAGTCAATCTTGTCTGCCATCTCAGAGTATTCGAGGAACATATGAAAGTCCTCATCAGGCAGACCTAGCGTATCATTCAACAATGCATATGCACGTTGATGAACTGCTTCACGACCTGCAAACGATGATAACATGTTGCGGACTTCATTGTTCTTAAACTTAGGAATCAAAAGTTCATGGTAGTTCTCACCAACCTGAACATCTGATTGTGTAAACAGACGAAGAACCTGTGTGATGAAGTTCTTCTCTACATCAGTAAGTTTGGTCTTCCAGTCTTGAACGTCTTCGCTCAATTCAACTTCGTCTTCTACCCAATGGACTTCCTCGTGTTTCTTTGACAGGTCTACTGCCCATGGGTGTTTAAATGGTTTATATGTTGTGCTAAAATCTAGTAGTGACATCGTTTCTCCTCTAACCTTCGCAGGCTCTACATTCGTCGTCTTCTGTTGTCTCTAGTGGTTTGTTAAAGTGTTCCATAAGTTCATCATATCCCCCAATGTATTCACCCTCAATGTAAATCTGTGGGACAGTTTTAACTTCTCGACCTGTCACTTCACGGGCAGTCTTGCCAATTTCTTTTAGGTCGATGTAATCAAAAGGAATGCCACGCAAGCGAAGTTCTTCCTTTGCCATAGAACAGAATGGACAATCTGACTTGCCATATACAATGGTTCGCATATCACCCGCAAGGGCAACACGTTCTACCTTCTCAGAGACGTTCTCTGCACGCTGTTTTGCTTCGGTGCGTAGATAGTATAGTCCTTTTAGACCTTTCTTCCACGCACTAAAGTGAACCTTATTTACATATGACTTCTCCGCACCAGCAGGGAAGAACAGGTTCACTGATTGACCTTGACAAATAAACGGTTGACGTTCTGCGGCATGTTGAACAACCCACATCTGGTCTAGTTCGTCTGCGGTCTTAAAGATTGACTTCTCACCCTCATTGAGGAATGGTAAGTGTTGAACAGAACCCTTCTTGGTAATAATAGAAGTCCAATTGGATTCGTTGTTCTCACCCTTCTCAGTCAGAAGTTCATCGAGGTATTTGTTCTTTACCAAGAATGAACCTGCACGAGTTCGATGGGTGTATGCGTTTGCCTTCAATGGTTCGATAGAAGGACTTGTTGATAGAATTATTCCACTGGAGGCGTTTGGGGCGATGGCGAGCAAGTGTGAGTTGCGCCTTTTACTCCCAACACCATCAGGATACTCACCACGCTCTTCGGCAAGGAGTTTAGTTTCCGCAACCGCTTCTCTGTTGATGAAGTCGAACACGGTTTTGTTGATTTCTCGGGCTGCTTCTGATTCCCATGCGACTCCTTGTTTTTGGAGGAGGCTGTGGAATCCCATTGCTCCGAGCCCGATTGAGCGTTCTCGTTCTGCACTGTATTTGGCCCGTGAGATTGTGTCTGGTGCTTCGTCGATAAAGAACTGCAAGACATTATCAAGCATCCGCACAAGGTCACGAATAATAGTTGTATCTTTCCATTCATCGTAGTATTCTAAATTCAGAGATGACAAGCAACACACAGCAGTTCTGTCTGCGTCTGTTGGTAGGTGAATCTCGTTACACAGGTTTGACCCGTGAATCTTTAGTCCTCTATCTTTTAACGGTTGTGGCAACGCTTTGTTTGCCGTATCAATGAAGTTCAAGTATGGTTCACCTGTTCGGAAACGAATCTCAAGGAGACGTTCCCATAACTTACGAGCGTTGACCGTATCTTTTACTTCATCATTCTTTGGGTCACGCAAATCAAAGTCTTTGTTCTCAAACACACACTGCATGAACTCATCGCTGATATTTATAGCATTGTGTAAGTTGAGCGCTTTGCGTTGCACATCACCAGTAGGAATACGCATGTTCATGAACTCAACAACATCTGGATGTGAGATGTCCATGTATGCGGCATATGAACCCTTGCGTGTCTTACCTTGACGATACGCAATCATGTCTGCATCTACTGTATGTAGAAATGGCATTGGGCCAGGTGCGATGTCTGAAACAGTTCGCACATCTGACCAGTGTCCTCCGACACCACCACCATAGACGGATAACCAACGCAACTCTGACGAGTGACTAATCAGACCCTCAAGTGTATCAGGGACATAGGTGAGGAAACAAGAGATAGGCATCCCTTTGTCTTTCTTCTCACCGTTGGGTGCATTGGACAATACAGGAGAGGCAAACATGAACCATTTGTTAGACACATAGTCATAGAGACGTTGTGCAAGGTCTTCGTCCATCTCTTCTCTATACTTACTCCACGCTTCTGATGCCCGTCTAAATCCTTCTTGTGGACTCTTCTCATAATCATTTAGGTAAAAGTCTTTTAGCATCCCGACTGCGTATTCAGCGAGTAGGGAGTCTTTCTTCTTATCAATTTTAACGGACATATTATCTTTCCATAGCGTATGGGTTATCTCTGGGGGTGATACTACTTATATCCCCAGAGTTTTTCATATTGTCTTATTATACCCTAAAAGGGCAGAAATGTCAAATTATTTTTTGCAGTAACCTACACATTTCTGTAACTTCAGAAATAGTTGGTTTTTGTAATACTCATCATCAGGATGAAAGGTATCGCTTGTGTGTGACAGACCAGCATCAATTTCAAAAGTGTCAGTAAACTTCCACTTACCATAAATCATAGAGTTGGTTGACATGTCCTTAATGATATGAACATCGGTATTACTATCACGGCGACTAATACCATCGGCGTCTTCTTCAAACTTGAATCCCATAATCAAACCAGTGTAGAGACCTTGAAACTCAGCAGCCTCTGTTTTATATACAACACACGATGCTAGAAGCATAGCGGATGCTAATACTAATACTCTAATCAAAATTTATATCCTAATGTCATATATGTCACGCTATATTCTTCTTCAGCATCGTCAGTGATATACAAGTCTCTTACTTTAAAAGTTGTATTCGTTGACAACTGATAACTAACAATCATTTCGTTCTTTGTGAGTTCGTGGACGTTAGACCCATTCTCAAACAAATACTTATTGGTGAATGACCACTTACTATCTGGATGTTTGTATCTCACCCAAGTAGAGTTGCGCCATACCAACTCACTATATTCTTCTGTTCCCATCTGGGTCAATGTAAGTTCGTGAGACATCTTCCATCTATCATTGCGGAAGAACTTCCAGCCCCAACCAACACCAGTGTGTGGACGGAACTCACCAATATCACGATTAGCATTATGATTGAAACCAAAGTTTGCGATACCATAATGTGTAGGTGTGAAGTTTAGAATGAATTCATATTCACCATCAGCACGATTAGTAAGGTCTTCACCACCTACTTGTGTCTTGTATAGATTGGTCTCTGTCTCAACTTGAAAGTCTTTGCCTTCAGGTTCCCAGTTCCATTTCTGATGAACATTCAGGTTCTTGGTATTACTATCTTCAACCTTATATCCAATATCAAGTGAGCCTTTGGTTTTACTCTCTGCTTCAAAGGGGAATATAATTACACAGCCTGCGATGAGTGTCGCTAATGCTAAAACAACTAGTCTCTTCATTTTTTACGTCCTTTATCGATAGCACGAGAACCGAACCAGAATGAAATGATAGCAGCAAAGATTGCTTTTGTATCATCATCCCATAATACATTAAGTGACTCAGAGATAGACTTCCCCTGACCCATTGCTTCTCTTAGAAGGGTAATTTCAATAACAACGAACAATCCAAAGAAGCAGTAAGTAATGACGGGTCGAACACTCTTTTGCAAACTGGCGACAAATCCAGTTCCCTGATTAATTGAGATATCATGTTGAACCAATCTTGCATGTTCACTGTCATCTGCCTTGGTTTCATACATTCGATACTCTTGGTCAAAACCAGCAGCTCTTAGTTCTGCCATCTTCTCCATTTTCGCGAGTTCAAATTTCTGTTCGTTCTTTGCTTTGAAGTGGTCTGTGATTGCGGGAACAATTGAACCGCCGAATCCTAACGCACTTCCTAAAATACCACTTAACATTATCTACTCCACCTTTTTTGACTGTCCTCACGTTTATCTATAAATCGTTTAAGGACTTCGATATCTTTCTTGCGCTTCTTCTTCATGTGAACAGGAACAATCTTATCATCCCCTGCGCCTGCCACTGAAGTTGTTGATGTGCTTGGCACATCTTCCATGAATTTCTTAAAGTTCTTCATCGGGTAATCTCCCCTGTGGTGAAATACACCCATTGCTTTGAATTCATGTGAATACCTTTGTATATATCGATACCAAGAATAGAATCAATAGGTTTGGCATCGGTCTCCACAACTCTGATTTGGTCGCCCTTTCGAACAATCTCTTCACACTGAACTGTCATTCCATCATTCTTAATACGATAGATACCAGCGCCCAACTCCTTATCATCTAGGACAAACCACTGTGAGTCTTCTGCAAGAACATCAAGGATGTCAATACCTGTTGCATCGTGTATCTGCATCAATTGTTTATCAGACAGTTCACCGTGTTCACGAATAAGTGCCAGTGCTGAACCATACCTTGCGATTGCAGATTGTCCGCCTGGCACTTTTGCCATGATTTTTTTTATATTCACAACAAGTCTAATGAACGGTGTGTAGTGTGTTCTCAATGCATCACGGTTGTCTGCAACGTTCTGGTCGAAGTCTTTGACTTTCTTACCATCTGCATCGATAATGCCAGCCTTATACGCCCCTAACTTGTCGAATGGGGTGACGAGAAGTTTAAGGAATCTAATCGTAAATACGAGGTCGGCTGCTGATTTTAAAATACCCATAGTTCTATTTATATCTTTCTGAGTCTCTCAACGACTAATTTATCCATCTCAATATTAGTATATTCGGTATTTTTTATGGTCTTTAGAAAGATAAGGAACGGTTTGAGTGTTGGCCAATGGTCGAGTTCGACTTTGAGTTCGAGGATATCTAGTCCTGCCTCATTTCCAAATACATTAAAAATTACTATGAGATGGTTCAGTATGAGTCTCTCAGATAACTCACCTGAAGTTTTGTATCGATTGAGGAGTCTCTTGATATACTTAAATCTCTTTAAGTCTTCAAAAAACTCCTCGCTATCAATACACTTTGGATTGTAGTAATGCTTTGCTGCAAATACTATTAAGTTGTCTTTTGTCAGTTGCATTATAAAAAATCCAGATAAAGAGTAATATACCCTTATCTAGTCTTTTAATAGGCCTGACATTCTCTCCACGAGAGTAGACTTTTTCTCTCTACGGTCAAGTTCTACGCCATGTTGGCGACCCAGTGCTTCGAGTTCTACCTTTGACATCTCATCAAGTGACTTATCACCAACAGGTGCTTCGGTCAATGTTTGGACATTAACAGGAACTTCAACTTGTTCTACAACTGGTTTGACACCAAAGAACTCATCGATTTGTTCTTGGGTGAAACCACCAGATGCATACAACTCACCAGTGTTAGGGTCTTCCCATCCACGGGCAGTAGGAATGGCGTTCTTACACCATGCAGGGGCTTTAATAGACATTAGCAATCATCCTTTTTATCATATCCACGGCGTCTCGCCATGCGTTCCAGAAACTTCTTGGCTTCTGTAGTTCTTGCGTCATGTGGGTTCTTTTCTTTTTGACCCAGTTCTTGTCTCAACTCACTCATTGTCTTACCAGACAAAACGTCACGAGCCATGTCAACCAGAGAGACTGAACCCGCTCTTGCATCCATATCAACATCTTCTTTGACAGGTGCTTCGGTTGACTTGACAACCTGTGTGTCACCAGCAGGATTGTCCTGTGGGCGTTTACCAGATTTTGCTTTGGTTGCTTGACCAGCTTTGAAAGTCTTATCGTGACCGTCTTCTTCGTTGTCTTCGATTTTCTTGTCAGACTTCTTGTGAGCGTTTGCAAACTCTTTGGACTTAGGAGATTCCTTGTCCATGATTTCTTCTGGTTTGGTTGCATTTGATTTCTGTTGCTTCGCAGCAGTCTCAATCATGTTCAACAACTCATCTGTTGCTTCACCGATTTTGGAAATCTCTGCTGTTTTCTCACCGTCATTACCGACAACTTTTTTCTTTTTCTTATCGTCTTTTGCTGGTGCTTCTCCACCTTCTTCATCGTCCATTGCTTTACCGATTGCTTTACGGCGTTTGTGCAGGAACTTGTCAGATGAATCAACATCACCATCGTTGTCGATGTCTTTGTCTTTACGGTCTTTGAATTTCTTCTTAGCGGCTTTAGGGTCTGCTTTGTCAAGACCTTCGCCGTCATCTTCTTGGTCGTTAGAAGCATCTTCTTGTTTCTTCTTATATGCTTCTACATCAGCAGGGTTACACTTGCCTTCGTGTGCTTTACCACACGACTCGCACATTGCGCCTTCTTCGAGGGTGTCTTCGTCTGTTTCTACTGATTCAGCAGGAACAACTTTAACGCCCGACATAAACTTTTTGTCGTTTGTAAATCTGTTAGCGATACGCATCTTTTTGAAAGCCTTGGCAATTGCCTCTTTCTCAGAACGCGCTCTGATGGTTGCACCACCTTCGCCTTTAATATTTACTTGAAATAATTCTGTTCCCTCTTCGAGAACTTCTACTGTGGGATTAACAACGGAATTCCATGCTTCACCCATTTTCTTGATATCTTGCTTATTCATTGGTATCTCCGTTACATCCACATAAATTTAACCAGCCCAGCTATCATGGCTGCACTGATAAGGTATACTACTTTGTTAATGATTGCGACAGTGTGAGCGTTCTCGTCCACTTTCTTCTCAATCTCGTCTAGTTTTTTAGAAAATTTATTCATACGCTCGAAACTATTTTGGTTATTACGTTCAACTGAAATGAGTTTTTCTTCTACACGGGCAACAGCAATCATCGCGTCAGCAAGTTTGTCAATCTTTTGTTCAAGACGGTCAAACCTTACTGCGGAATCTGCTTCAATCCGAGAAAGTCTCTCTAGTTGTGTTTCTTTAGCCATTTTATTCCCATTAAACTATAGTGTTATTTATAAGTTTTTTGTTGTTGACTCGATACTTATCTATTTTTAATATCCATTCGTCCATCATATAATCGTCAAATTCTAGATAATCTATCAGTCCATTAAGTGCAAAGTCACAACGAACTCTACTTTTATGGAACAATTCACATGGGTCAATTTCAATATAGTCATGTCCACTTGGAATCATATCCTTATATAGTATCGTCAGTTCTTGACAAGACTTCCAAGGTTGATACCAGAACTTATCAGCATCAAACCCTTGCTTTAGCATCCATTCACCCAAATCATTTCGTGCTGGGTTATCTACAGAGCCTAGACCAAGTTTCACTCTTGCGAGTTGGTCTATGTATTTGACACTATTCTCTGAACGTGGTTGTAACAGAATCGTCTTTGTTTCTGCCCAATCATTCCAAAGGTAGTTCTGGTAATACTCTCTATGAACATGAAAACCATACCCGTGGTCTAGTCGTATGTTCCAGAGGTTGTCGTCCCAATCTTTGCCCGATATGGGTTGACTACCATCCATATAGTGGGTTGAGATTTTATCGTTTCTTTCTAAAAACCATCTCTCAACCGACTCATCATGTTCCACCTTCTTTGTAACAACATCCTTATGTTGTGTCAGAAGACTTCCTAGAAACTCACCACCACCGCCACCGCGATAGAGAACATTAATTAACTTCATCCCAAATCTTCAGTCTCAAGTCTCCCTCACCTTTGATGATTCTGTGATAGACCATCTTAGGTATGTGATACAATCGACCCTTCTCCATAACCATAGGCAACTCATTATCCAGTTGCAATTTCCAGTTATCACCATCGAGAACAGTAACCTCACGATTACAGGAGTCACGATGCCATATCAAATCCATTTCACTAACATCTTCTCCAAAGGTTCTGACTCGTTCTGTTTTGTCTGAACTGAAGATGTCCTTATAGGGGTTTACCAAAAGAAGCTTCCGCCTCCAGACAGACCAAGTTGTTTCGCATATCTAGGCAAACGACATGCCCAGTATCCGGCCTTTGTCTTATCTGTTTTGTTTGCACAGTCGTGACGGGCAGCGAATGATTTACGCGCCTTCGGGTCATTGAGTTTAACTTTCAGACCTGTGGTATCACCCCAAGATACTTTCTTGATGTTACCACTTGATGGGTCTTTGACATATACATAATACTTCTTCGGCCCACCAGCTTTTGGTTTATTGAGTTCTGGTTGTTTTTTCTCTTCTTCAAAGATGCAGTCCAGCGCAACATTCTCACCACGCCATTGTGCAAACTCACCAAGATTAGACTCGATGATATCCAAGTCTGCGGCATCTACTTCTAGATTACCAGCGTGATATTGTTCCCGTGCCTCACGGAAGTATTCGTAATATCTTTCCGACCCGACACGAAAGATGTTATTTTCAATAAGAGAGGAACAAGTGCCACAGCACTCAGGTGTTCCGCAGTTTGTATGTTCGTCAAATCTTTTCATTAGTCGTTATCCACCAGTATTAAATCGAATGTTCCACCGATACTTATATTACCAGTATCTAGATTCTTACCACGAAGTTCAACATCAGTCTTCGCAGGAATCTCGATAGGAACAGGAAAATCAACGACAACACTATTACGATATACTTCAATGAGTTGTTTCACTGAAAACACTGAATCTGCATTAGAACTACGAGTGAAAAAACCAACCATTGCGGCTTTGTTGTCTTTAGTTGATGTTGTTTGCATACGAATCAAATATCCTGTCTTACCAGCAGGAATAGTGTATGCTGCTTGAAGTGTTTGATTATCAAATTCAGGGTCAATACGGCCAAGTTCGTTGCCACCTATTGTCGCGGTGATAATTCCTTCTCCACCGTCAGATGAACCAGCGGTTTCAACTTTCATACGAAACAAACGAAGGAAAGACTTTGTGGATGTTACATTAGTTGTTCCATTAAGTGTAACTGTTTCAGTAATCTGATTGTAGTCGCCATCTAGTCCCTGAAGACTTACCGTTCTTGCACCAGTGTCGCCGTCATCATCATTTGCATCTGTAGACACAACTGTTACAACACCAGCGGTTGTGGGGTATGTGAAGTTAGCAGAACCGACTGCAATGACTTCAAATGTGGTTGGCACTTGGTCATTGAAACCGAATTTGTTAATGTGTGAAATCGAAGCCATACCGCCACGAGCGATGTGAACGCCCTCACCGATTACTCCGTCTCCGAGATAGTGCGACTTTGACATTTCTATCTACCCAAGATTTTCTTGATGTCAGCAAGTGACTTGATTGAGTTTTGGAACTTCTCTTTGTCTATTGGCTTCTGAAGACGATTGAACTTAGCGAGAACATTCTGTGCTGTTGCACGGTCAATCTTGCCTTTACCTTTTTCAAACTCAATGTTCGCTCCAGTAGGTAGGTCAGATGCTTTACGCAACTGCATGATGATGTTCTTTGATGCAGACTTGCGGTCATCATCAGATGCCTCAGTATCTTTGTCTTTCTTAGTCGTTGCCATACCACGGGTTGCACTGCGAGACTTCATGCCTTTCATTGCATCACGATATGCACGAGACTCCTTGACAGTTTTATTTTTCTTCACCAAAGATTTTAATTTTGTTTTTAGTTTTTCAAATGATGTTGGTTTTGCGTTTCTTATTATCTTTAATGCATTATTTAATTTTTCTTTATCAATAGAGTCAAGTTTATATTGTTTATTTTTTTGGATTTTTCTTTTTAGTCGGTCAATATCATTTTTAGCGGTCTTTAATTCACTTTCACTCCCCTTGATTACTCCCAACTCCATTCCTACTGTCGTTATAAAAGTCAGTGCGACAGCACCGAACATAGCAAAATTAAGTGCGAGAAGAACTTCACCAACACCCTCATCGAGTGACTCTTCAACGGCTTCGACTTTGACTTTGTTTCTCGTAATTTTAGACATTGCCATGACACCATCAGCGTCATACTTGTCGAGAACCTTATCAAGCATCTTACCTTTTGGCATTGAGTTGATGGTTGCGAGTTTTTTAATCTTGCCGATACCAACCGATTTGTATACAACAAAAGTATCTTTTGCCTCTTCAATCTGAGTCATACCATCATCGTCTTTCATGATTTCTCTACGAAGTTTTTTCGCATCAACACCATCAACTTCGATTTCCAAATACGGGTCTTTACGGGTCGGTTTATTCATAGACTTAACCTTACCACGAAGTTTCTTAATGACTGTCTGGAAGTATTTGAGGTCTCTTTGATAGTCTTCGCCTGGTTCATACTCTCTATAGATAGACGCTTCTTCAATAGATTCTTTCTTAGGCATCAATGCTTTAATCGTTTTGACATCAAGTTTCATCTTCTTGGCAATCTGTTGTGCGGACATACCACGTTCAATGTAACCGTGCAGTTCTTTCATGCGACCTTCGTTCAGAGTCTTTTCTGTGAGTTCTTTAAAAGTTTTCATTACGCTAAATCCTTATCGTGGTTCAGACCACCCTTTTTCTTTTTGACTATAAATGCATTGACCCGTGCGTATCCCCACTGTGATGGAGTAGTGCCTGGTCTGTGTCCAGTTTTCCATGCGGCGACACCACGGTCATAGACCTTCTTCAGTGTGCCATATGAGATACCAGACTTATCCGATTTCTTTGTGAGTGCTTTATCTGCCTCAGTGATGAATTGACTAAACTTAATCATTTCGTCTCTCTATTCTTTGCTTTTGCACGGGCGATTCTTGCACGGTCGAGCATTGTATCAAATTTCTTTTTATCAGTTTGCTTTTCGCGTTCGATTTTATCTTTTGCCGTTGCGACGGCATCTTCTTCGACTTCATGGAGTGCAAGATGTTTAGGTAGAACGCCCTTCTTCACCATTTGGTCAAAGTATTTAATCATTTGTCTAGGACGCTCAACACCATACTGACGGAAGAAGTCCCATGCACCTGAACCGCCTTTATTTGGATTCTTGCGTCTCCAGTTAAGATATGCACGAACAGCATCTTTGTATTCTTTACCGTTCACAACTTTGTCAAGGAACTTATCAACACCCTTCATAAGAACTGCGCCATCGCCTTTGTTTCCGAACGGCCCAGTCTTACCGAAAACTCTTTCGTCTACTTCGCATGGCGTGTCTTTTTCATACTTCTTGACTAGTTTGTCTGTGCCTTCTTCGCCAGCACCAGACTCACCATACATTGCCTTGAATGACCTAGTATACTTGGACGGTTTGGTCTTCGCACCCTTGTCACCTGGCGCTGGTTTATATGCAGACGCATCATCATCGTCCTTTGCAGTGCCTTTCTTGAAGTGCGCGGCGCGTTTCTTCTTGGTCGCGACAGACATATCGTCACCTTCAGCGTCTTTCGCATAATACTTCTTAGGTTGTGTCCCCTTGACATCCTTACCAATCTCAGAGTCTTGAGGTGCTTTCTTCTCAATCAGTTCTACTGCGTCCAACCACTTACGAAGTTTCTTGTCACCACATTCAACGATGACATAGTTCGCACCCAATACAGATACGATACCGACTTCTTCGCTTTCTTTGACAACAACAGTATCACCAATTTCAAACAACTCACCAGAGACATATGCCTCACGAGTGTCATCCAGTTTACCTAAGTCGATGTGTCGTTTGAAGGAGCGTTCCTCTTTCAGACCCATACCCTTGCGAACATCATTGAAGAGTCTGCGAGTGTCCTTGTCGGACATAGAGTTTGGAATACCCTGTGAGAATACTTGATAGTCATTGTCTGATACAGCTTGACGCATCTTACTTGCAGACATACCCTCAACACCTTCTGCATCAGGGTCGCGTCTACCAGCAGATACAACATCAATTGATTCGAAGTTATAGAATCCGTGACGCGCCTTCTTACCGTTGTATTTGTTCAACAGGACTTCAAAGGTTCTTAACTGGTCGCCACCGACAACCATTGTGATTCTCTTATAACCCATGTCATACAGTTTGGTGGCAATGTCGATTGCGTTTCTTGCAGTCTTATCTACGATGATGTTACGACCATTCTTTGGGAACATCTTGCGTAGGTGTTTAATTTTATCTGAGTATGACAGGGGGTTTTTCTTTGCGTCTTGGGACTGCGACACATAAATCTTATAGTCTGCACCCTTAGACTTCTTGACCAAAGCGTCAATCAGTTTGCCATGACCAATCGTTGGTGGATTCATCCGACCAAACGTAAAGAAGACTTCGCGTTCTTCTTCTACCAAATATTCACTGAAGTTCTTAATCACTCTTCTTTGCGCCTCTTTTTCTTGCGAGCTCTGACTTACGAACCGTTGGAAGAAGTTTCTTCGCGATTCTGTCAATGCGTGAACCCATTTTACTTACACGCTTCTCAATCTCTGCGCGGCGAGCTACTGACAACTCAGACTTATCTATACCCTTAGTAATCTTCTTGACGATTGCTCCACGGGCCTGACGGCGAGCGCGTTTCTTTAACGTATCCATATTCGCAACACGGCGTGCTGCAATCTTACGTCCTCGCGCAATCTTCGCTTTATTCTTCTTGAGATTTCTTGCCAGTTTACGGCGTTGTTGGACAGTGAGTGCTTCTGTCTCTATAGGCGCGTGGGTGGAAGAATACTCTGCATCCGTTCCTGCACCGATATCACGCTTACGTTTCTTTGCGTTATATGCCTGTTGAGGGTCACCCGTTTGGGTGTAGTCCACATTCAGAAATGTCTTCAGGCTCATTGGTTTAGCCATGTATTACCTCTTTGGTTTATCCCATCCCTTCAGTATGTCAGGACTGAAGTTATTATACGAAAATTCTAAGCGGTCAACCAACTTGACCGCATCACCACCTAATTTGTCAATAGCAACGAAACCTTCTGCACCAGTGCGAACCTTGTAACCTTTTGTGGTTTGCACAAATGCATCATAATTTGAAATACTATTAAGTTTATTTATAAGTTTTAATTTCGCTAATACAATACTTTTTTGTAAATCAAACATGTTTACGAGAGATTTCTTATTCTTTGGAGAGAAAAACTTCATGATTTCATCAAGTTTCTGCTGTTGAACCATGCGACCCTTCTCTGACTTACGTTTCTCCATCTCTTTGACAAACTTGTCATTGACCCACTTGATGAGTCCTGTCACATGTATGCGACTATCTGGAATGACCTGACCCTCACGCACAAAGGTATTATTGTATTGTTCAATCAATTGTGCGAGTCCTTGGTTCTTTTCAAGTTCACGGAGTGTCGAACCAGCGATACTGTTGAAGAGTTTACCAGCCGTTGACAGATGCTTGGTCACCTCGGCGGTCTCTTTCTTGTTCATTGTCGCACCACCGACATCACGCAACATTGCATCCTGTGACCAGACATTCTTAGATTGTTTGAACTTAGATACGTCAACACCATACGAGGCTTTCAACGACTCGAAGTCATTACCTTTATATGTAGTGTGCCATACAATACCAATCTGTGCCTTACGAACAGCATCAGCTTGGTCATATGGGATTGCATAGATGATTGTGTTTGGATGAAAGGTTGTATACTTCTCACCATCGATGACTTCATTCTTAACATCTTCTTTCGAGAACAAGAAGTCTCCCTGAATAATACCTTTAATACCAAGGTCTGGAAGATAACGTAGTGCAGCTTTCATCTTGTCTGCAAGGTCACCCGACATCTCTGCATCAATCTCTGCGGCAGACTTATAGATTTTAGGGTTCTTGGCAAAGATGCCCTTCTTCGCAACAAAGAAGTTACCGTCACTAGGGTCTTGTCCTGCGAAGATTGCAGGCGCACCATCCCACTTGACCGATAGTTTAGAACTGGTCTCACCCGCAAGCATGTCACGAAGTTCACGCAATGCATTGATTGCCTGACGAGTTCCGTTCACACCACCATAGAGAACCTTGTCCTCGATATGAGTCATGTGAGTATTCTTTTGCTCACGGAGAAAATCTGGGAAGTGAAGTATCGTGGTCATTTCTTAAATATCTTCTTAAAGTCTGCGGTTGCCATGGCTTGGAACTGTGGATTTGCTGAATAACTACCTTTATATCGCACTTCAATGTCAAGTATGGGTGAACCGTCTGAATAGATTGTTAGGAATACTTTAGCTGCACTAGCACCTTTCTCCCATGCACCTACCTTACCTGAAGTTCTTTCTACTTCGAGTTTACTATTATACAAGTCTTGTAAGACAGTAACAATATTACTTAACTCTTGACCATCAGCATCACTTACCTCTATCTGACCACGAACGAATTTACCGATACCTGTTAGTAGAGTAAACTGAAATTCGTTTGCATTCAGTGTGTCGTTCAGTTGTGTTCTAAAGACGAGTTCAAGAAACTTTTCAACAAATCCTTGGTCATGCGATTTGATTACACTGAAAACTTTTTTGAAGAATATATTTGTAGGTTTCTTGAGTTCTTTACCCCAAACATTTACAGGAATCTTATTGATAGCCTTTGTATATTCCATAGGTTTCATCTTACGGATTTCTTCTTTTGATAACTTCAACTTTTCCATGAGAACACGTTCAAAGAATAACTTTTTCGCATTATCAATCAGAATGGTATCAGCACCAACAATATCCTGTAGAATACTTTCTTTACCTGTAATCGGTTTGTTGATAAGTGTGGGGTCGGGTGCTTTGACCGAAGATTTCTTTTTTAGAGAGTATCCGTAAAACTTACCAGAACTTGATTTGACTACTATATCAGATGAGTTATAATCTTTTATTCGACCTAATCTAGGATTGAACTTCGCAATCTCTTTATCCCATCCTTTACCAGTCCAGTAGACTTTAGATGCTGTTCCAACTTCATTTAGAATATATTTCGCCGCTGATATTGCAGTTGCAAGGTCGTTGAAGTTGTTTTGGAAAAAGTCTAGGAAGTCGGGTCTACGGTCTGCGCCATCTACTTTAGAATAAATCTTCTTTGCCTGTTCAATGAGGTCAACCGCTTCTTCTTCGGTGAGTGTAGAACCACCCTCATATTTCATGAGAACGAGACAGGCGGTCATCATCTCTTGGACTTCGCCTGGGACTTTTTTACCACCTTCACCGATTGAACCATCGCCAAACATGGAAGATGCGAATGGAATTTTTAGATTATTCTGTTTGATATAATCTTTGATATCTTTTTGTTGGTCGGTGAATGCTCTCTTTATTTTATATTTCTTCATATCAGGAGTCGAGACCATAACAATATCATCGGTTGGCCCTTGAAGATAAGAGATTAGTTTCTTGATATCAGCATCATCGGACGAGTTGTGTCCTACATTGAATGCAGCTTCAGATAGATGTGTCTTAAACTTTTGCATCGATTTCCCATTTATATTTACCACTATTTATAAGATTTTTAACACCAACCGTTGGTGTAATCATCTTGATATAACACTTTTATATCAGAAATCGATTTAGATGTCAAGTCAGAAAGTTGCCACTTGGCTCTATTTTTTGATACGGTTGCGTAGATTGATGGTAGGTCTATCTGTAGGATGTCTTCCATCAATGATTTACACTTATCAAAGTCGCGTATGTCGAATACATGGTCATAGTAATGTATGTTACCACCACAATGATATTGGGGATAGAATTCGGTCAGGGGAATGCCCCAACGCACATGTTCCTTAACGATGTCGTTAATATCTTTGAATGTCCATTTTAATTTGACGAACTCTTCATATATCCCTGCGTCATATTGTTGGATTGCAAAGTTCACTCCACTCAACCATCGTTCTACAGGGTCACGTTTGATAGCGAACCGCAATGTGTTGTCTCGCCAAAGGTCACCGTTTCTTTCCACAAACTCTCGGCGACCATGAAGTTCTGACTGTCCGTGAGGAAAGTATCCGTGGGGATTATCGGAGGATGTTTGTCTGTAAGGCAGACCATTGAGGTCAGACCACATGACTTTCAATGTCGATGAACAGTTCTTCGGTATGATACGAAAGTCTATCTCGTCACCGAAGTATAGGACATTATACCTGTTATCAAAATAAGACTGTTGAGTCACCTTGTTCCTCGTTATACTTTTCAATCGTATCCCTCAAAGAATTAATCCAGTTATCACGATGTTCGACAAAGATTTGAGGTTTATCTTCACCGTCAACACTGATGATAGTCACCAGCTGTGTGATAGGTTGACCTGTGCGTTCTTCCCACATGATAGCATATGCGGCTTCCTGCATGAAGTAGTTGTTAATCCAACTCTTCTGTTTCTTCTTCATTGCAGTCTTGAAGTCAATGATGGATAGTTTACCATCAAACTCAGCAACACAGTCAACACGACCAGCGACACCCAAGTGGTTGGAATAGAGTGGTGCTTCCTGTGCATAGACAGTTCCAATCAACCCATCAAGAACTGGTTTCATAACATTGAATGAGTGAATAATATCTGGAGTATAACCATCCTTGTAGTTCGGGTCATTGTCGATATACTTCTCAGTAATCTCGTGAACACGAGTTCCACGACCCGATGCACGACCAGAGATTCTGTTTGCCTCTGCTTCACCGACACGTTTACGCCACTTTGCGATAGAGTCACGAGATAGAATAGATAGGACAGTGGTGATAGATGGAAGGTCGATTCCTTCGGGGGTCTTATACTTACGTCCAGACTCGGTTGTCACCGCATTCATTTCAGTTAGTTCTACTTGTTCGTGTATAAAGGTCATGCTAATACTTTCAATAATCCAATCGCTAATACGATTGATGCGGTTGTATTTAGAACAATCATTGCTCGGTCATGCCAGAGCATTGACACGACCAACCATAAGACTGTTCCGATTAGTCCAAAGATGAAGTCATAGAGTGCATACTCAACACCAGCAGAACGACATATGATAGCAATCATAATGAACACTGTCGCAACCCATTTGATATACCAGTCAAGAGTATATAGAGGTGTTACTGTCTCGACCATTGTCGGTTCGACATACTCAAACTCTACTGTTTCTGTATTTTCATTATCCACGAATCATCTCCATTTTATTTCGTGCTGCTTTCCACTGAGCAAAGGTCAATGGTTGACGAGCCTTACCATACTTGAGTTTGCGTTTCGTAAACTCTTCCTTGAGTATCTTCTTGGCATCTGAACCGATGAACGCACCGACCAGTTCTAACAACGCACGGCGGAAAGAACGACCATGATGCATGTGACCCAGACAATGTGTCAACTCATGCAACAGAGTATATTCGTCCAACCCTGCTTTACTATCTAGTGTCACTGACCAACCGTCAGTCCAACCAGCAGTTCCCCGACCCGTGTTGCGTTCTTTGAGAACAACTGCGGGTTGTTTCATCAGGTCACGGTCTGTGCGACTTTCTAGTTTCCAAACCTTCTGCCACTTCTTGGTCGCATAGATTTGCTTTGCACGTTTCTGTGCTTCTTTCAGATTTTCAAACTCTTTGACTTTGACACGTTTCTGAAAGGCAAACTCTGCTTGATAGGTCTTAGACTTCTCTGAGTCTACTCGACCAGCAGCACCACGGTTTTGTTTGTGACTATGCTTTCGCTTATATTCAGCATACAGTAATTTCAACGCATCTAGTTCCATTGTGCAATCATCTCCTTTGCTTGCTTTGCTACTTGCGCTTCACGACCATATGCATCGATTTCCCAAGGCTGGTCATCATACTTGACGTTGGTATAATACTCACCGTCCCACTGCTGGGCTTTGACAAGACACTCATCTACAATTTGCAGACCATGGTCGATGAGACGACCAGTTGCCATTTGTTGAGCGTGAATCATCTCGTGAGCGATGTTGACTTTGATGGTCTCGATATCAAGAGCCTCACCTTGAACGTGAGTAGCAATCTCGATATCGATATCATCAGCATCACCGTAGCAGTAACCACCAGCGTCACCATCACACTTCTTCATCAAGTCAATGCGAAGGTCACCCTCATGACTGTCAAGATTGAGAATCACAGCAACTGCGTTGATGTAATCCTCAACCTCATAACCATTGTCTTCCAAATAAATATTCATAACAACCTCTCTTCTCACTATACCTTTATAGTATCAGCTTGGGCAGAAATTGTCAAGAACTTTCTTTCATAACAATATCAATGGCTTAGACAGGAACTCCAGTCACTTCAAGACTTTCCAGAACTTCAAGGACATTTTGAGGTGATGATTCGCCATACGGGTCATCATCCGCATTGTCACGGAAACCCTCTTCGGGTAAGAATGCCTCGATGACACCATTCTTGACAATCATCGCATAACGCCATGAACGCATACCAAAACCAAGATTGTCTTTGTCAACGAGCATACCCATCTTGCGAGTGAACTCACCCGAACCATCTGGAACGACTTTCACGTTATCCAGTGCTTGGTCTTGAGCCCACTTGTTCATCACAAACGAATCATTGACAGAGATACAGTATACGTCATCGATACCATATTCAGCAAACTCACCTTCGTCCATCAGTTTCTCAAAGTCTGGTAACTGATATGTCGAACACGTTGGAGTGAATGCGCCTGGTAGTGAGAACACTACGACACGCTTCTTGATATCCGCACTACCAAACAGAAACTCACTGTTCACTGTCTGCCAACGGAATGGGTTGTCCCCACCGATTGACTCGTCCCGCACACGAGTCTGAAAGTTTACTACGGGAAGTTTTACACCTTTATTCATCATCTTCACTTTCTCTAATTCGATATGGGCGAACATCCTCACCCAAGTTTTCATCATAATCTATGTCATAGTAGGCAGGATAAAATACCCTGCCTATCCAGTTAAGAAGCGAGTGCATACTCTACTGCTTTCTCGACTGCTTTGACTTTGCGTGATTGGTTTGCACCAAACCATGCAGAAGTCAAACGTGTGTCTGCCTCACGACCCATCTTGTGGTCAGTCAGGTAGGTCACGCTATTTAGTGCTTGCCACCATGTGCCTTCACCAAACTCTGCGCCAGGCTGAGTTTCCAGAACCTCATATGCTTTTTTCGCATTGGTGGTCAGGTCTTCGACAGACTGGACATTAACTTCACTCTTACCTTGATAGGTGCGAGGGAATACTTCGTTGTAATACTCAACCAGTGAACCAACCGTGAAACGTTTGGACGAAAGAAACTCTGCGGTCTCTTTATACTGTTGGAACTTCTCATGAGCAATACCCAGAGTTTCTTTCACGGAGTCAGGATTGAATGCAGTGCGGTGATTCAGAGATACCGAATTTGCAACCTTCTGACCAAGCGACAGTGACAGTGTGTTGTTGCACACTACACGAATCGGAGTGAACCGAACATCGATGGACTTACCATACTGATGCGGGTTAGAGAACAGAAGGTATGAGTCAACTTGGTCACCACCAAGAATGTCAAAGGTGTCTTTTACTTTCGCGAGACCCCATACCATGTTACCATCTTTGAGTGAACCAGCGGTGTGCATTTCCATATCACCCGCAAGAACATACTCAGAGAAGAACTCAAACGCTTCGCTGTTCTGAACTGGATTCCATCCTTTACCGATGACATCCAGAACTTTGTTGTCAGAGGAACGAACAAGTGCTTGTTTGCCTTCCACTGTTGCACCAGACGATGTTACGAGGTCTTCCTTCTCAACTGTCCAGTCCAGACCAGCCTTCTCCATCATCTGACGGGGAGTCAGGTCATTTGATACAGGAACACCGAGACCGTGCCACGGAACTTCTCCTGCGTATGCCATTGTTTCTACTGCATGTGCCATAATCAATCTCCTTCTATTTCTCGATTATGTTCTTATAATAACACAAACTTATAATAAAGTCAAGCGTTTTTTGCAAAAAAAGTTAAAACAATTCTATCTTTTCCACCAAAGCAAGGATTGTGTAGTGTTTTAGCATCGAAACATATGATACGATTTGTTTGAAATTCTGTGTATTGGTCATCAACGATAGTTCCCATACCCTCATCTCCAATCAGATATAGGACACCAGAACTCTCGGAATCCCAATCGATATGTTGTTCCAACCCTTTGAGCTCTGGGATAGGAAAGTTTTCTTTAGGATGTTTGAAAAGAGACATTCTTATAATTCTGACATCAAACTCTGTCTCTATCTTTTCTTTGATGTCATCATACACATGAATCAAATTTTTACTTCGATAACAATTGGAAGCAAATCTACATTCGTCAATCAACCAATCATCAGAATCATCAATAATTTCTTGTAGAGTTTTCTCGTCTAAAAAGTTATCTCGAACTCTGACCATCGAAAACTCGTCTTAACATGATATTTAACTCATCATCTCTACTTGGATTATCGTGGTGGTCAGAGTGATTTTGTTCGCCATAGAATAACCACCAGCCCAGAAACTTATTATAACCTTTGTGCCTTTTACTATTATTCTCGCCACCCAAGAATCCACCGTGGTTTATAATAGTCCACACCAGACCCATGTGACCATAGATGACTGGAATGACATAGAAGTATATCACATAACTTGGATTGATTGCAAACAAAATCGTAGCATATAACAGGTTTATCAACAGATAGTATTTCTCGAAGAACAACAAGACAGGGTCTTTGGATACATGACTCATTGACACAAGAAGTTTCTTACGGTCACGAAACGATAGGCCTTGGACAATCTTGGTGACTGATTTATGAAAATACATGAAAGATGATTTGAACAACCCCAGTTGAACAGGACTGTGTGGGTCTTGTTCCGTATCGGAGAACCAGTGATGTAGTGTATGAATACTCACCCATGCGATTGGGGGAGCGGTGAATGAGATTGACCCGATGATACTATACAGTGTCTTGAAGATATTACCTGTCTTCACCACGCGATGTGACAGAATTCTATGGTATCCTGCCATCGCAATGATGTAGAATAGGTAACCTGTGACGAGTGATGCAATTAGTAATGTTGGGTCAATACCATAGTTCCAGAAGTATACCCCCGCGATGAGAGGCATTATAATCTGAAACAAACCTGTAATCTTTTGCTTATCCATGCGTGTATATCTCAATTAGTTCGTCTTTACCCTTCACCTTGATATCTCCAATCTTCTTGGACAACATAGTATCGGGTAACAAATCTTTCGTATAACTCGAATAGATTGTCTTATAATCTATATAGTCACCCCGTGCGGCAGTGGCTTCTAGTCTTGCTGCAAGATTTACTGCGTCACCGATGACAGAATAATCGAATCTAGATTCAGAACCCATATTACCAACAATACAATCCCCAGTATTAACTCCAGTCCCCACGTTGATAGGAGGGAGACCAGCTTCTTCATATTTTTTTCTAAGTTCATTGGTCTTTTCCTCAATCTGAATAGCAGACTTCACTGCCATCTCTGCGTGGTTGGGACAAGGTAACGGTGCGTTCCAGAATGCCATGATGCAATCACCCATATACTTATCTATAGTTCCACCATTGTCTTGAATGATTTTAGTCATCTGATTCAGATAATCATTGATAAGATGCACGAGCCCTTCGGGGTCATCGTTGTTTTTGTAGTGTTCGCTGATAGGTGTAAACCCACAGATATCCATAAACAGGAATGTCATCTCTTTGCGTTCACCACCCAGTTTCATCAGCGATGGGTCTTTGGCTAACATGTCAACCATGTCAGGACTTAGATAAGTTCCGAACTGACCTTTAATCATTTGTTTCGCTTTGAACTGCGTATAGAACTGAACAAACGAACCGTGTGCAAAGATTATAACAAATGTTATAACGGGGAAGATTGGGTCGAGTAACATATATGTTACATCAAACATATGTGATGCACCATACACGAAACTTGAACTAATCAACACAAATAATCCACCCGAAATCACGATAGAGAGTTTAGATAACATGAATAGTATCACTATCGATACCACTATCGTTGTGAAAAGTTCATAAAACTTAAACTCTGGCATTCGTGTGATAGTCACACCATCAATCATCGTCTTCAACAGGTTTGCCTGAATGTCGTGGGGATACATCGCACCGACAGGGGTTGATACAACAGATGTCCCCTTGAAGGTCGCGCCCAGTATTGCAATACTTCCCGCTGGTATCTGGTCTATCTCTGTGAAGGAATATCTCTTGAACTCGTTCCAGAATGCGATACGCACATTACTATTATCGTCTGTCTGAACTACATCGAACTTCGGTATGCGAACAAATCGTATTCCATAGTCATCTGTCTTGACTTGATAGGATACATCACCCGCAGCCACACGAAGGATATCCAATGCAAAGGCAGGATACATGCG
>Ga0209666_1000054_pt1 | contig 92403 bp, 50 predicted proteins | sample SaaInlV_125m_DNA_FD_184679 | JGI IMG/M metagenome (GOLD analysis project Ga0209666, IMG submission 184679) | Marine microbial communities from expanding oxygen minimum zones in the Saanich Inlet - Saanich Inlet SI037_S3LV_10m_DNA (SPAdes)... | ecosystem: Environmental > Aquatic > Marine >...
CTGATTCGCGTATGGAACTATGTAGCTATACGTCTGATTTAAAAACTAAGCACGCGTGCCCGCGATGATCGCCGCCGCCTCCGCGCCCCGTCCGAGCCGCTTCATCTCGTCCATGAAGAGTTTCGCAATTTTCGCGTGTGCACCCTTGGCGCCGTTACGTTTCACGCCCCTCAGCGCCTCGTGCAGCGGCGTGGCCCCGTCCCCGCCCGCCGCGACCGCGTCCGGTGCCGCGCCTCTGAGCACGAGCAGCCTGCACATCCGCTCCTGCCCCGTGCGCGCGGCGATGTGCAGCGGGGTATCGCCCTCGGATCCCCCCGTCTTTTCCACGCTCGCGCCCTGCGCCAACAGGAACCGCGTCAGCGCCCCTTTACGAGCCGCGACAGCCTCGTGCAGCGGCGGCATTGAACCCGATGTGCCGGCTTCGTCCACGTCGTATCTCCCCGCGTTGATCTCCATCGCGAGTGTCGCCATGTGGGCGTGCGCGGCCCTCGCCAGCTCCAGGTCGCCGGCAATCTCGCCCCGCTGGTCCTTGCCCCCGGACACGCACGCGTCCGCCGGAGTCGATCCCCCACCGTCCAACGCACTAGGATTGGCGCCATGCTCCACGAGCACCTGCGCCACCGCCCGTTCCCCGGCGAGGCACGCGTAGTGCAGCGCGGTCCTTCCCCCGTCCAACGGGTTGGCAGCGTCGGCGTCCGCGCCCGCCCACATCGCTCCCTCGACGGCGTCGACGTCGCCCGTAGACGCTCCGCGGAAGAGCCGCTTGACCGCCTCCGCGTCCGCGCGCTCCCGCGCCCGCGTCTCGAACTCAGCCCGTAACTCCCGTCTGTGGTGTGCCTCGTACAGGGCCATGTCCTCGTCGTAATAGGGGTTAGCGTCGCGCATCGCGGCGATGACTTCGGCTTCGGTTTCGGTTTCGTCATCTTCACGTACGGCGGGAGGGGCGGTGTTTGGGTCCCCGTCGTCGCGTGCGGCGAGCTCGCCCTTGAGGAACTTCTCCGGTATGAGCACGTGGTAGGTCCGTAGGTGGTCCCTGGCGCCGCGGACCAGCTCTTGGTTCGTCGCTCGCGACACTTTGAGCTTGCCGCCCGGTGACTGCTTGCACTTTCGAGGGTAGGTGGCGCCGGTCAGATCCAACGCCGCGGCGGCGTCCGCCGCGGACTTGAACTCGACCCACGCCTGCACCGGGGGCTTGAAGTGCACAGCCTTGACCGGGCCGACCTGCTCTTCGAACCACTGCGCCACCTCGGCGGGGAATATGGCGTCCCTGTAGTCGTCGCCCCTGAACCCCGGCGAGAGGAGCCACCTCAGGCCAATCACCACCACCGTGCGCCTCGCCTGCTCCTTGTCCTCCTCGGTCGCCGTGTAGGTGAGCTTGTTGCGGACGCCACCGACGATGGCACCGTCCTGGCCGAACATGCTCGGCCCGGTGTACCCATCCTCGGCGTGGAACCCACTCATGGCCCACTCGAGTCCGGTGCTCCCGAAACTGATTAATCGATTCGCGAGGCCGAAAAGAAAGCTGCCGAAAGCGCTGAGTCAGATCCCCTCCACACACAAACAGAGGCGCGCGGTCTTCGCGATCGATCGGCATTCGCCACAACCGAGCGCACTTACTCCACGTTTGGTCGCCATGAGTGGTACGTTTCTCGTCCGCGTCCCTCCCGTTCGACTTCGACGCACCGCACCGTCGCGAACGCGCGTCGAGTGAAACCCTGAAAAACTCACCTCCCCACCTCCCATCTCTCGCGACAGACGACGCCCCGTCCGCCGCGCAAGAAGCTAAAGACCTCGAGAAGCGCATACACACAATCAGCGGACGCGTCGCGCAGCTCGACATGAACCTCCGCAGCACCTGCGATGACCTCACCTCCCTGAACGACTCCCTCAAGCGACTCACAAAGACCGTGGAAAGCCTGCCCCAGGGATCCGACGAGCGCGTCGCCGCGGAGCGCTCGCTGTATCAGGCGCAGCTCGTGATGAAGGGCGCGGGTCCCGCCGGCGCGCTGGACGGCTACCTCAAGCCCCCGCGCAACGGCAAGTTCCTCTCCCTGCTCATGGGCAACGCCGTGGACGTCACCTCGCAACGGCAGGAGAACAGGCTTCGGATAAAAGAAGAGTACTACTCCTTCAGGGACAGATCCACGTTTACCTACGTCGCGTGGCCCACCGCGCTGCTCTACCTGAACCGCGAACGGCAGAAAGGCGTCGAGGCGGGCGCCAGTAACAACTGGTTCTCCCTCGTCACCGTGTTCCCGGTGCTGGTGCAGTTTTACTGGTGCTGGATGCTGTTCTTTTACGCCGCGCTGGCGCTCAGAGAGAACGTGTTGAGGTGCAACGGCAGCAGGATCCGCCGGTGGTGGATCAACCACCACTACTACAGCATGGGCATGTGCCTCGTCGTGCTGACGATGGACGTGCAGTCCAACGCGTGCCTCAACTACATGTCGCGGTTCCTCGTCTTCACCGCGCTTCAAGGGGTGGTGATGCTCACGCAGAATAGGTACCAGCGCTTCCGACTGTACACCAGGGTGGCCATGGGCAAGGCGTCGCCGATGGATGTGGCCGGCGGGGAGATGGGCGGCAACGCGGGTCAGCTCAAGCTCCTCTACCCACTGCTCTTTGGCTTACAGATCATGCAAGTGTACTTCGGCGCGAGTGTTTTGGTGTCCGTGGCGAGGGAGCACGACTTACTGGACGGCCTCGGGGAGGTTTACTTTGGCGAGTGGCTCCAGCGCCTGGGTCACACCGCCGAGGCTGGCGTCGTGGGGGGCACGTTCTTCCGCGAGTGGCAGGCGCCGTGCGCGGGGGCGCTGTTCGTGGTCATGGGCGTGGGGAACTTCAGGGCCACGATCCAGACCTACTTCACCAAGCGCAAATTCGCCAAGGAGTCATCGAGGTCCAAGGCTAAGAGGGCGTGACGGGGGGGTGCGCCCCCTCGGCCAATAGGAGTGTTTCATCGCTCAGAAATTTTAAAAGTCAGCCAACATCGATCGATACCAGGCTCGTACCGTCGTCTACCCCGACCTTCCTCCGCCCCTTCCTCCGCACACTACCCTCGCACGCGCGCGTGTGTCGAGGATCACGATGCCCGCCATGGCATCGACCGCGGTTACGACCGTCGTGGGTCGTCGCGTCGCCCCTTCGGCCGTCGTCCGTCGCGGCGCGAACGGAGTGAGATCTAGTGGGTTTCGCCCCTCGTCTCGCCCGCTTCGCTCCCGTGTCGCCGTCCGTGTCTCCGCGGACGGCGGCGCGAAGAAGATCTCGCAGAACGAGTTCACCGAGCGCGCGTGGGAGGCGATCGTGCTGGCGCCGGAGATCGCCACCAACTCGCAGCAGCAGATCGTGGAGACCGAGCACCTGTGCAAGGCCATGTTCGAGCAGAAGGACTCCTTCGCGCTCCGCATCCTTACCCAGGCTGGCGTCGACCCCTCCGCGGCGGTCGGATTCATCGATCGCTTCATCTCCAGGCAGCCCAAGGTGAGCGGCGGCGGCCAGCAGGTCCTGGGCCGCCACCTCGAGGCCCTCGTCGAGGAGGCGCGCGTCCGCAGAGCCGCCATGGGCGACGACTTCGTCGCCGTCGAGCACCTCGTCATGGCCATCTGCAAGGACGAACGCGTCGGCAACGCGCTCATGGCCGAGCTCGGCCTCAACGAGGACGCCCTCAAGAACGCCGTCATCAAGCTCAGGGGTGGCACCACCGTCACCGACCAGGGTGCCGAGGGCAAGTACGAATCCCTCAACAGGTACGCGCGGGATCTCACCGCGGAGGCCAGGGCTGGTAAGCTCGACCCCGTCATCGGCCGCGACGACGAGATCCGGAGAACCATCCAGATCCTTTCCAGAAGGAGCAAGAACAACCCCGTGCTCATCGGCGAACCGGGCGTCGGTAAGACCGCCATCTCGGAGGGACTGGCGCGCAGGATCGTGCAAGGAGACGTGCCCCTCTCGCTCCAGGGCGTGCGGGTGATGTCGCTGGACATGGGCCTCTTGATCGCGGGCGCCAAGTTCCGCGGAGAGTTCGAGGACAGGCTCAAGGCTGTGATGAAGGAGGTGACAGACTCGGACGGCGGGATCATCCTCTTCATCGACGAGATCCACACCGTCGTCGGCGCGGGCGGCAGCGGCGGGGGCGGCGGCGGTATGGACGCGGGCAACCTGCTCAAGCCCATGCTCGGCCGCGGCGAGCTCCGATGCATCGGCGCGACCACCCTCGACGAGTACCGCCAGTACATCGAGAAGGACCCCGCGCTGGAGCGCAGGTTCCAGAAGGTTCTCATCGACCAGCCATCCGTCGAGGACGCCATCTCCATCCTCCGCGGCTTGAGGGAGAGGTACGAGATTCACCACGGGGTTTCCATCAGCGACAACGCGCTCGTCGAGGCGGCGGTGCTCTCGGACCGTTACATCGCCGACAGGTTTCTCCCCGACAAGGCCATCGACCTCGTGGACGAGGCCGCGGCTAAGCTCAAGATGGAGATTACCTCCAAGCCCACCGTGCTGGACGAGATCGACCGCGAGATTCTCAAGCTTCAGATGGAGCAGCTCTCGCTTCGCCGCCCCGCGGGGTCCAGGCCCACGGACCAGAGCAACGTGTCCGCGCGTCTGCAACGGCTGGATTCCGAGCTCGCGGCGTTGACGGTCCGCCAGGACACGCTCACGTCCCAGTGGGAGCAGGAGAAGGCCAAGCTGGCGGCGGTTCAGCAGCTCAAGGAGGAAATTGACGCGGTGCAGACGGAGGTGTCGCAGGCGGAGCGCGACTACGACCTCAACAAAGCCGCCGAGCTCAAGTACGGCAGCCTGATGAACCTGCAGCGTGAGCTCCTCGAGGCGGAGGCTGCGATGGACGCCGCGGCGGCACAGGGCGGCGACTTGCTGCGCGACGAGGTCACCGAGGCGGACATCGCCGATATCATCTCCAAGTGGACCGGCATCCCGGTTTCCAAGCTCCAGGAGGGCGAGCGCGAGAAGCTCCTCAACCTACCCGCCGAGCTGCACAAGCGCGTCGTCGGCCAGGATACCGCGGTGCAGGCAGTCACGGAGGCTATCCAGCGCTCGCGCGCGGGTCTGTCCGATCCCAACCGTCCCATCGCGTCCTTCATGTTCCTCGGTCCCACCGGCGTGGGCAAGACGGAGCTCGCCAAGACGCTCGCCACCTTCCTCTTCAACACGGAGGAGGCCATGGTCCGAATCGACATGAGCGAGTACATGGAGAAGCACGCGGTGTCCAGGCTCATCGGCGCGCCCCCGGGGTACGTCGGCTTCGAGGAAGGTGGCCAGCTCACGGAGGCTGTGCGACGCAGGCCTTACAGCGTCGTCCTCTTCGACGAGATGGAGAAGGCGCACGGCGACGTCTTCAACGTGCTGCTCCAGATCCTGGACGACGGCCGCGTGACGGACAGCCAGGGACGGGTGGTGAACTTCAAGAACGCCATCCTGATCATGACGTCGAACATCGGCTCGCAGTTCGTGCTCGAGGGCATGGACGACAACAGCGACGGCGCCAAGGCTCACAGGAGGGAGAGGGTGATGGAGGCTGTCCGCGGGCACTTCCGACCGGAGTTTGTCAACCGCGTCGACGAGTACATCGTATTCGATCCGCTGGACTTCAGCCAGGTACGAAAGATCGTCGAGCAGCAAGTGGAGCGCGTGCGCGGTAGGCTCCGGGACCGCAAGATTGGCCTGCGCGTGGACGAGTCGGCGCTTCAGATGCTCTGCGAGGCTGGCTACGATCCCAGCTTTGGCGCGAGGCCGGTGAAGCGCGCGGTGCAGCACCTGCTGGAGACGTCCTTGGCTCAGGCCATCCTCCGCGGTGAAGTCGCCGAGAACGAGCAGGCGGTCGTGTGGGCGCACGGGGAGGGTGAGGGTAGGCAGCTCCTCGTCGCGAAGGAGGAAGGGCAGCCGCAGCAGCAGGAGCCCGCGCAGCAGGAGGTTGACCCTTACGCGCAGATGTCTTGGGATAACTAAACCATGATTCAACCATTTGATCATCGCAACATTGAATAAGATGAACAATCACGTGCTGTCCTCGTTGAGGATCACAAACTCGCGCGTGCTCTGCCCGAACACCACCGTGTCCTTCTCCAGCAGCTGGTAGTATTTCCTCGGGTCGATTCTCTCTCCGTTGAGGTGCGTCCCGTTGGTGGAGTCCAAGTCCAGGATGTACGGCGTCACGAGCTGCGTCATGTCCCCCGTATCATCGTCCATCACGTCCCTCGCCCTGAACTGGATCACCGCGTGTTGCTTGCTGCAGCTCGGGTGGTCCGTGGGAATGTCCACCACCTTGCGCTCCCGGCCCAGGAGGTAGTACGAACGCTGGTGGATCTTGATCGGGTCCCCCTGCAGCTCCCCGTTTTTGAACACGTACAGACGCCACCGCACCGTCGGCTTCTTCGCCTCCTGCGGTTCGGTGTACACCAGGGTGACGCCGTTCACGGTGTTGGTCTCCGCGGCGAGCGCGCCGGAGAGGCCAAAGTCCGGCTCAATCGGCGGCGGCTTCGGCTCGTCGTCCTCCTCTCGCGCCGCGAGCTCTCGCCCGTACATGGCGGCCGAGTCAATGGGCTCATCCTCTGACTCCCTCTTCCGCTTGAACCCACCCGGGCCGCCGTCGCCTTCCTCGATCTGCCTCCTGACCGCCGCCACGCCGAGACGAACGGCCGCGGCGGTTCCCTTGACCACGCAGGTCCCGGAACCCTTCTCGATGTCGATCCTGCACCCCGTCTCCTCCTGCAGCCGACGGATGGTCTCGCCGCCCTTGCCGATGACCCGCCCCTCGGACCCGTCGCACGCGATCGACTCCTCAGCCTCGAACGGCCCGCTCGGTGGTACGAATCTTCCCCCGCCGCCGCCACCGCCGCCGCCGCCGCCCCTCTCGCCCGCCTCCGCGATGACCTTCTTCACCGCCGCGGAGCCGAGGATGACCTGCTCGGTCGTGCCGGACACCACGCACTCCCCCGCGCCTCGGTCTATTGATATCCTCGCACCGCTCTCCTCCTGGAGCCGGCGGATGGTCTCGCCGCCCTTGCCGATGATGCGTCCCTCGTACCCTGCGCAAGGGATGGCCTCCTCGGCCTCAGCCTTGACCCGCGGGGGGCCGGGCGGCGGGCGCATTGAGTCCCGTCCTCCGCGGGGCGGGGATCGTCGGCGTCGGCGCGGCGATCGCGACCTCGATCGGGACCTGGAGTACCCGCGCGATCTACGGCGGTAGCCACGGGGAGATCGGGAGCGAGAGCGCGACCAGGACCGGCCCCGTCCGCGCGACCTCGACCTCGACCTCGGACGTCGATCCCTTGATTCCCTCCTTCGGCGCCCGCCTCGGTCTGGCGAGTAGCTCCTGCGCCTGGGTGAGCGCGACCGAGAACGGGAACGGTCGCGACCCCGAGGGGGCGATACGCCCTCTTCCTCTTTCACCTGAACGTCGTCTCCCATGTCGGACTACGAGCGCACGGTGAAGTGGCAACTTTAGGGATGCGTGACCGAAAGTTGGGCACCGAAATATTCGTTTCCGAGCCACTCCGAGAGGCGAGCGAGACGGTACCGCTTGGGCCGATGGTGGGTGCGTGCGCGGGAGCCATCCACGTGCATGTGCGACTAGCCCCGAGGCTTACCGGGGCGCGCGACGGCCGAGGGTCCGTGGGAAGTCACCTTCGGCGACCCCAAAGTCAAAGTCGGGACATCAGCGCTCCGAAGAGGGTGGGAAGGACGGGGACTGCGGTGCGGGCGACCGAGGATTCCGCGTCGTTCAATCAGGTCATGTTGCAGGCGGGGCCTCTGCTGCTACCCTTGGCGTTGTCCACGTCCGCGGCGGTCTATAGGAGCATGTCCAAGAGGACCGAGGGAGGGTTCAAGAGGCTACCTTTTGGGATGTGGGCGGGCATAGGGCTCGTGTGGTGCTACTGGGCGGGGTCCCAGAACGGCATCTTCTGACGTAGAACTGTAACAACACTGACCCGTAGCACCGTGACAAACGTCCAACGCGATTGGCAAGGGAGACACACATCGTCCACCTTCTGTGAACTCACGAAGGGACCCGCGAACATCGCCGTGCCAAATCTGGCATTTGTTTTAAAATACACTCCCGGGCTCCAACGCAACCGTCCCCTTACTGCAGCATGTCCTTGATCATCTGCTCGAACTCGTCGTCGTCCATCCGCTTGACGCTGAGCGAGAAGAACTTGAGGAACTCGTCCTCGTCCACCTTGCTGTCGCCGCTCTCGTCCATGTCCATGAAGATGTCCTTCAGCTCATCCCTGGAGACCGCGTTTCCCCCGTGCTTGCCGGTGAACGCCCTGAGCTCCTTGAGGTCCACCGTCCCGTCCTGCTTCTTGTCCCACGCCTTGAAGATCTTCATCAGCCGCGCCCGTCTCATCATGCTCAGGCCGTACTTGTCCTGCTGGCACAGCGACGAGCCCACCGCGAGGTAGTCGATCATGAACTGCACCGGCAAGACGGGCTTCTCGACGACGATCTCCTGGAGCATGTCCGCCATGAGCGCGCGGATATCGTGCTTCGCCAGGTATTCTGCGTCGCTCTCCTTCACCTCCGCGCTCGCGGCGACGTGGTGCGACTTATGCGGGGCGATGGTGTCGTGCTGGACCGGCATGGTGCGTGCTGCCCGTGTCCCCCGCGCGACCAAAAGTGGACCGCAAAGATTCGAGCCGGCCACTTTTCTGGGCGGAGCGAGGACGTGTTCATCCGATGGAGCGGCCGTGTTCTGTGCCCTCCACGGACGCGGATGCGATGGACGGAGGGCCATCTGGATCAGGTGAGTGGCACGTCGTGGCCAAGAGCGACCAGCTGGCTCGGGAGAACGCGCGGGTGCAGATCACGGCGGACGGCCGATACCTCGTCGTGGCTCGCTCGGGCGGCAGGCTCTACGCCTTCGACGCGACGTGCTACCACATGGGCGCCCCCTTACTGCACGGCGACATAGAGGACGTGGCTGGACACGGCGCGTGCATCACCTGCCCGTGGCACCACTACCAGATATCCATGTCCTCCGGCGAGAGGCTCTACCAGGACATGTCGAGGAAGACGTGCACGCTACCGAAGAAGCAGCGGGTGCACGAGGTGATGGAGGCGGACGGCGAGGTGCGCGTGCGACTGAGCGGCGGGGGTAAACCACCCAGCCCACCGCCGGGCGCACCCAAACCCAAGCCACACGAGATCAACCACGAGTGGGAGAGCGACAGGTACGCGTTCAAGCCGCCGCCCCCGTCGCAGGCGCAGCAGAAGGCGCCCAGGTCGGGCAAGGTGTTCAACCGAGCCATCCGAGCCGACGGAGGACGGTTCCCGGGCGCGGGCGCGGGAGTGGGTGCCGCCGCGGGCGGGCTACACCCCGGGCTCGTGGGCGCGGGCGTGGGACGCGAGGTGGGACGCATGGTGGCGGACTCCATGCGCGGGGGCGACGGGAAGGCGCCGTGGGCGATGCGCGGCGGGTTTCGGCAGCCGCAGTCGCAAAGGCCAAACCCGGAGGCGTCCGCGCTCGTCAGCGAACCCGTGAGGGAGGATGAGGAGCTCCCGGACGCGCCGGGCGACGGCGAGGGTGGCGTGTGTTAGGTACCCCAAGCACCTTAGGTTTCGAACTAGTAGTCTGATTAAACGGTCGAGTCGGATCCGGTCGGGCAGACGCTTTCATCTTTCGAGATTTCCGCCAAACCCCGCGGCGACCCGAAGCCCCACTCGCACGAGCACCCGCCGTCGGGTTTGTCGATGTGCTCCACCACCCCCGCGTGCACCTTACCCGCGCGCTTGAAGTCATCCTCCATCATCCCGCAGTGCCTCAGCACCACCTGCGGCTCGTACGGACCGTTCCGGCCGCCCCTCGGCGCTCCCTGGTCCTCCCAAAGTTCCGTGAAGCAGTAGTACTGGTTAGCGGTGAGCGGATGCCGCACGATCCGATCGAACTCCTTGTCCTTCACGTCGCTCCCGAACCCGCAGAGCGTACCCTCGTTACCCAGAAAGTCAACCTCGATCACGCGCTTATCCTCCAACGGTTTAAGCGCGAGCTTCGCGTCCGGGACGGTGAAGCCGTGTTTCAACTTAATAGCGTGTTCACCGTCGGCGTCCCGGGTCGGTTCAATGGCCCTCGTGTCCCCGTTTCGATCCACGACGACGCGCCCGATGGACGTTTTGATCGCGGCGGGTACCCTCGGGTCATCCAAGAACCCCGGCTCGCGGAACTCAGGCATCCCCGGGTTGAACCACGACGGCAGGTCGTATATGTGGTCCATGGGGCACGCGTAAGGCAGCGTGAATGACTCCGCGCCCGGCGCTCGACACGCGTTGAGGTTGTTCCATATCTTGTCGCAGTAGCACCTCGCGGCGGGTAGGATGAGGATGCGGTTCAGGGACCTGGCGAGCGCCAGCGCGTTACGTATCGTGGTCCTTCGAAGCTTATCCTCCCTGAGGTGTCGATCGATCGCCGTCCTGTACGCGGTTCTGTCCGATCCAACCGTCTCCCCGGAGGACGACGAATCCTTCGAAAAGTCAACCTGCGATCCCTCGTCGGATACCACGAGGTACTTACCCTCCTCCCAGTACTCCTTCGGGTCGCTCCGCCAGATCCCCGCCTGTCGCATCCGCTCGCGTTTACCGAACGCGTACGCGCCGGTGTCTCCGTACTGGTACGTGAGGTGGACGCTGAAGGGCTCCCCGTCCTCCGGGTGCGTCAGGTGGTGCCACTGCACGAAATAGGAGTGGCCGTTGCCGAACAGCCAGTTGGGCAGCACGCCGAGCCGGATCGACGCGTTCGCCGCCCAGTACACCATGCGGTGCCCCTCGGTGCCACGCCTGTCGTTTGGCACGGACACCGCCGGGTCCAACGAGTGCCCTCCCACGCCCTCGTGCGTGATCAGATTGAACGCGGGCTGGTCCCTCATCCACGCGATCGTCGACGTCGCCACCTTCGTCTTCCACGTCTGCACGAAAGCCTTGGCGGCGTCCGTGGGTCGAAAGTGCAGCACGCCGGTGTTGAAGTTGACGTGAGAGCATCCGTTCGCGTCCTTCTTATCAGCCGGGACGTCGATGCAGTCGGTGCTGACGAGAACGTCGGCGGTCAAGTAGGTTCCCCGTTTGAAGTAAGGCCGAGGGTCCTTGAGCCACACCACGTCCGCGTCCGTGAGGATCGGCGCGATGTCGAGCTCGAGGAGGTCCTGGATGAACTTGGTCTTGACCGTCCCCATCTTTTTGAAGGACTTGTCCCCGGCGGTGATGAACGACTGGCCCCGGTTTTTCAGGACGGTGTTTCCCTTGAGGAGCATGGACGGCACCCCTCTCTGTTTGCACCACTCGTACATGTCCTCGTCCAACGCACCCACGAACAGCGGTGAGAGTCCGAGCTCGTTCGCGGACTCCACCCAGTTCTGCACAAAGTCAGTCACGCTCGCGGTGCCGAACGTCACGAAGAGCTCCTCGCCGGGTCCCACGTGCGACAGCTCGGTCGGCTTGTTCTCCAGCCTAGCCTCGAGCTCCTTGTCTATGACGTTCTTGTCCACCGCCTGGACCTTCTCGCTCCACATGTCCCGCATCCACTTCGGGTGGTCCGTTTTGGACGGGTCCACCTCCTGCAGGTTGGTCACCGAGCCGTCGACGACGGGCGGCGGGAGCACCTCGAACCGGTATTCGCCCCGATCCTCGACTTCCTCGACGGATGCCCGCTTCGGGACCGGGGGACTTCGCCGGACCGCCGTGGTCGTGGTCACGAGGGTCGGGGGGGGAGGCGGCGCGTTGGGTGGGTCCGCGTTCTCGTCGAAATCGAGCCCGAAGTTCACCGTGGGATCGTGCACGTTATCGACGCCCGCGCCGTGTGTGGGCGAGGGCGTCGCGGTGCCCTGTGCGGACGGAACCTCACGCGGCATGTGATTCAGTCTTCCGGGTTTGACCCCGTTCTCGACGCCCACGCCGCCGTCGTCGTCGCGCGCGAGGTACCCGTACACGAGCGCGCACGATAGAATCGACTGCGGGTCATTGGGAAAGGGAGAGGGGACGGGTGGGTGAGCTTTGGATGCCGAATTTCGTGGGATGAGGATCGATGGGTCGATCGAGGCGGGGCGTTGGGGTCCGAGAGCGCCGGGGTACGCACCAGGATAGCGGCGGCGCCGACCCTCACCCTTCGTCGTCTTCTTACTTTCCTTTCGGGCGCTGGGCGTGCCTTATCCATCGCGACACCCCCTCACGAGCCCGGGCCCCTTCCCACCGGCGCTACTAAGCACTGTCTCGAAGTTTCTTGGGTGCAGCCTTGATCAGCCAGCGTGGACACACGACGACGACACAACGATGATGCGCGCACGACTGCTGACCGTCGCGGTGTTCGCCGCCCTTTTGGCGGTGGCCACGTGCCAAGATACCGAGCATCCCGAGCTCGAGCAGTGCAAGGCGCAGGTGAGCCGCGAACCGAGGGCATGCCTCGCCACCCCCGCCACCACCACCCGTCAGATCTGCGCCCCCAAACACACTTCCCCATCTGACCCGTCCCTCCCCCGACCCTTCTCCGCAGTACGATGACGCGAGCGGCAGGCTCAAGGAGCTCAGCGACAAGTACCAGACCGCGCTTAAGGATAAGAGCGCGCTGTTGAGCGAGGTCGCCAGCCTGGAGGAGCAGCTCATGGCCAAGACGTCCGCGACTCCACCCGACGCCACCGAGCTCATCGCCGCGCTCATTCGCATCGGCGCCAAGTCCATCGCGCGCGTCGCGATCGGCGGCGCCACGGCCGTGAAGACCTTCGCGTCCTACGCGAGCGTCATCGCGCCGGGCTACGTGCTGGAGTTCACCACGGCGCTCCACGACGCCGCGGAGCCGCTGATCACCGCCGCGAGCGGCGCGATGGGGTCCCTCGCGGAGAAGGTTGCGCCCCTCGCGGGCGACGGCGCGAGAGCCGTAGCGGAGACGATCGTCGCCGCCGGCACCGCCGCCCTCGCGACCGCGATCAGGATCCTCGCCGAGGTTGAGACGTTCGCCATGAAGGAGGCTGGTAAGGTTGAGGTGATCGCGCCGCACGTGACGGTGACGACGGTTCGTCTGGCGATGGCGCTCGTGTTCGGGGTGCCCGCGGCTTGGACGTTGCGCAACGCGTTCGGTTGGTTCTTCCCGTTGAGGATATTCGGTCGGAGGATGCGACGGGTTCCAAAGTCTGTGGCGCAGACGAGCGTGCCGCTCAGGACACCCACGCCGGAGGGGGTGCGGCACGTGGCCAGGACGCCGTTCTCGCCAAAGCCGGGGGGGGCGTTCAGGTCGCCCGACGGCGACGTTCTCCGCTTCGGCTGACTCGGTCGGCTTCGGCGGCGCGGGTCCGGGCGTGGGCGTAGGCTCGATTCATTTTTATGTGCTAATCATTTACATCGTCGGTTCGTTCTACGTGTACTTTGGGGACTTTGGCTCCGAACCTTCGCCGCGCTCCACCAAGAGCTCGGCGCCGTTGATGGCGGGGCCCACCTCCGCGAGGTCCAGCATGACCGAGTTACGCCTGGAACTCCAGTTGGATCGCCTTCGCGCGCCGCCCTGCACCGACCCTTCGAAATCGGTAACCTTGCCCCTGATCGTCAGGTGATCCTCGTCCTCTTTCCTGCCGATATCCGCCGCGGTCTCGGCGTTGGAACCCTCGGCGATCATGTCCAGCATCTTGAGCATCTCGGGGGTGAACAGCGAGACGCCCTCGTGCGTCAGCATGTATCGCAGCGGCATCAGCGCGCCGAGGAAGAGCGGGAAGAAGAGCGCCGCGGGGGTCTGCCTCACCACGAGCAGCACCGCGCAGCAGCACATCTGCACCAGGGTGAACGCGTGCACCCGGGTCAGCGGCACCTTTCTGACGTAGTGCGTCGGCGGTAACAGCCTCGGGTCCATCGCGATCATCTTCATCCGCGTCCACAGCTGCGAAGTCGCCAGCCCCGTGATCCCCATGTAAAGAAACAGCCCGTACAGCACAGCCATCGGGATCTCACGCAGCACCGGCGCCATGACGATCGTCAGTGACATCAGCACGTGCACGAGCAGGGGCGCTAGCCTGTTCTCGCGGACCCAGATCACGTTGGTTCGGGTCTCGCCGCCAACCGTGATCTCTTCGACGTCCGACAGCGCGCGGATAAACTGCGGCGAGTGCGGCAGCGAGCCCGTCATCGGCGGTAGTCCGAACAGCGCGAATACCAGCGTGATGAGCGCCATGACCAAGAAGTTCTGGTGGTGCGCGGGTCCCTTGATGAGCTTATTCTCGGGCTTGTTCGCCAGCAGAGACGAGATGTTCATCTCGACGTACATCAGCGCCGTGAGTAAAAGCGCGGGCACGATGGCGAGCCACTTGAGGTGCGCCGGGCCGTCGTACAGGTCAACCACCCAGCTTCCCCTGCCGTCCGCGGGTTCGATCTTGGACGCCATATTGAGCATCTCCATGCCCCGCACCCCGCTACCCCAGGCGGTCAACGTGCCCACCGCGATTGCCGCGGCGACGCCAAAGTCCGCGGTGAGCTCGCGCATCGTCGGGAACAAAAACGGTGACGTCCGCACCTGCAGCGCCCACAGACCGAGCTGTAAGGTCAGTAGACCGAGCAGCAGGGAGAAGAGCGCCTGCGATAGGTCGTATTCGTCCGACTCAAAGTACGACACCAGAGCGGATCCGCCGGATTGGATGAAAATCGCCGACACGAACAAACCGAAAATCTCCTGCGTGAACCTGGTGCAGTTGCGGAGCATCAGCGTGCACGCGTCGAGGCACGCGATGGCGATCATGAACATGGCGCTCCATATCCCCGTCCACGCGAGCGCGGTTATGAAAGGGTACCCGTCGCGTTCGCACGCCTTGGCCAGTTCAATCAGAAACACCGTGCTCGGGCCCGTGGTCCGCAGCACAATCTCCGGCTGGCCCGCGAATATCGACCACACCACCCCAGCCACGGACTGCGCCACCAGGTACTCCATCGTGCCCATCTTGTTGTCCGTGGATATCGCCGTCAAAGCCCCGAACGCGATGCACGGCGCGAGGCAGTTGAAGAACATCAACAGCGACGCGCTCACCGTCTTCACGCTGATCCCGTCTATCCAGTCGCTATAAAACAGCGGCGCCCACCTGTTGGTGACGTCGTCGATCACCCCACCGCACAGCCTACCCGTCCACTGGTACATGGACGCGACGTCCGTCGAACGCTCGGTCTCGTCCGCGAGCAGCAACAGCCGCCGCTGCTCGTGATCCGCCCAAATATCCACCGACGTTCTCAACGCGTCCACCAGGTCGGCAGGTCGAAGCTTCGTCGTCTTCGTGGACGGCGTAAGTATGCTGCGCGCCATGCTGCTCGTGCCGGTGGACATCTTCGGCGACGTCGGCCGGTTCGTGGCTCGCGCCTTGGACGACATCCTCCCCGAAGACTTTCCGAGCTCGGCATCCTTGCCTTCGCCTTCGCCTTCGTCGCCGTCGCCGCTCTTAGAGAGCAAGTCCGCGAACTTCTGCCGCGCTGTGGTGGTCTCCAGGTTACGCTCGTCGGCGTACACCGTCTTCAGGAACGTCCCTCGCGCGGCGAATCGTTGAAACGCGGTCTTGATTGTGCGAAGGCACTCGAACCTGCCGAGGCCCTCCGCCCAGGTCGCGGTGAAGTCCACCTCGGGGACCATGACGAGGAACACCGCGCGCGCGTTGCGACCGTCGGGGGCGCCGAGGTTGACGGGCTGGTCGAGGGTGCACGCGGAGATGTGGCAGTCGGTCAGGACCCTGCGCCGCGTCGCTCGCTCCGCGGCGGCTGATGAGATCTCAGTGCCGTTCGTCGCACCGTCGCTCGTCGTCTCCGGGATGAAGAATTCGTCATCGTCCTCCTCGTCGGGCTCACCCGCTTCACCCACGAGCACCACGAGACCGGCCTGGTTCACCGCGGTGAAGATGCGCCCCACCACCGCGTCCGGCGCGCGCTCCTTGACGTTCCTCAGCAGCGCCCCGACCACCTCCGCTTCTCTCCATTCCTTCACACCCACGAGCGCGTGCGACTCGTCCAGGCCGTATCCGCCCTCCGCCACGAGGTGCTGGAGGAACCGGACGTACCTCGGAGGTTCCCCGACGCCCGGGACCTCGCCCGGGGAGTCGCTCATCGTCCCACCGCACCACTCCCGGTGCGGGAAGTGAGTGGACGGCCTCTCATCGCATTTCGATGTTTTGGAATAACCGTCAACCATTAACTCGTCATTTTGTGCTCACCTATGTTTATACGTCTTTGTATACAGGAAGTGTATTTCTAAATAATTGTCCTTACGTGACCGTTTTGCCTGTGTCGAGTCGAAGCAAAATGAGAGCGCGTGACGAAACTGCCAACTGGACCGCGATGGATAACCCGATCACGATCGGAGCGTCGCTGGCCACAACGCAAAGCGCCGCGACACGATGCCCGCTGCCCTCCTCGCCTCCTCCGTCTCCCTCCGTGCCACGCCCCTTCGCGCCGCCAACCGCCGCGTCGCGTCCAAGTCCGCCGTTCGCTCCGCCGTCGTCGCTCCCCGCGCCATGGCTTCCCAGGATGAGCTCAAGCAGATGACGGGCTACAAGTCCGTCGACGACCACGTCGAGTCCGGCATGGTCGTCGGTCTCGGCACAGGCTCCACCGCCTACTTCGCCGTCGAGCGCCTCGGCCAGAAGCTCAAGTCCGGTGAGCTGAAGGACATCATCGCCATCCCCACCTCCGAGCGCACCAGGGAGCAGGCTGAGTCCCTCGGCATTCCCCTCTGCACCCTCAACGAGAAGTCCGTGCTCGACGTCGCCATCGACGGCGCCGACGAGGTCGACCCCAACCTCGCGCTCGTCAAGGGCGGCGGCGGTGCCCTCCTCCGCGAGAAGATGGTCGAGGTCATGGCGAAGAAGTTCGTGGTCATCGTCGACGACTCCAAGCTGTGCAAGGGCCTCGGCCCCGGGTTCCCCCTCCCCGTCGAGATCACCCCGTTCTGCCACATGCACACCCTCCGCACCATCGCCGCGCTTCCCTCCGTCGCGGGCTGCGAGGCCGTCCTCCGCATGGGCTCCTCCTCCACCAACAAGCCCGACGGCGATGAGATCGCCGTCACCGACAACGGCAACTACATCGTCGACCTCCACTTCAAGGAGCCCATCAAGGACGTCAACAAGGCGGCCGAGGAGCTCAAGAACACCGTCGGCGTCGTGGACCACGGCCTCTTCGTCGACATGTCCTACCAGGTCATCATCGCGGGCAAGGACGGCATCAGGGTCGCGGGCACCGGCGGCGAGCCCGCCTGGTGGTAATCGGTGTTTACGGTGTTAGAGTTTGACATCAATTCTTAAGTTGTAGAGAAAGATAATATGGTTCTCCTCATGAGTTCGTCAGTCCGTCTCGTCTCGAGTTGCTACCTTTCGGTCGACACGTCAATCAGCAGTGGACCTCCATGTGGACCAAGTAGCACAGCACGCGGTAAGCCACCGAGATGTTACCCAGCGCCTTGGCCGTCTTGCCGTCGATCTTTGCCCCCTTCCGCACCCCCGGCAACGGCTGCAGCAACACCCGCGGCAGCGGTCGGCAGCACTCGAAAACCTTCTCGCGCAGCTTCCCCGACCGCACCCCGGGCAGCAACAGCGCCGCGCCAGCCCCGCACACGTTCAGCAGCGTCTGAGCCACGAGCTCCAGGTAAATCACGAGGCACGCCATCGACTTCAACAGCACCCTGTGCGCCTGGAACCGGCCCCGCGGTAACGCGTCCTCCTCCTCAGCGTCGTCGTCATTGTCGTCGTCCAGCGGATCAATATTCAGGTCGATATCCGGCAGGTTGCTCTTCGATGCCACCCGTCGCATCGCCTCCGCCGCCGCCTGCGCCTGGCAGAACTTACCGGACGCGTAGGTGTGGACAACTTCAGCCTCGTGGTGGACAAACGCCTCCGCCTTGTCCTTGGCCGCCCGCGCCGCGTTCATGGCCCGCCTCGCCGCCGCCTCCGCGCTGAGCGACGCCCACTCCTGGCACTCCGCCGCCCACTCCGTGAACCCCTTGTTCGCGGCGGTCGGGGACGCGGGTTGGAGCTCCATGTCCGCATCGTCCGCCGTCACCGAGGACTCGCGGCTGAGGTCCTTGACGTTGCTAACCGGGCCCTTCTTCTCGCGCTGCCACTCCCACTCCATGTCGTCGTCCTCATCCGACGACCTCGACCCCTCCGACGACGTCGCCCTCGGCGAGTCCTTCTCCGGCGAGCCCCCGGCCTCTTCCTGCTTATCGCACCACGCGTGAGCGTCCTTCTGTCCCAGCTCGAACAGTTCCTTCATCTTGTACGGCGGCGGAGGGTAAAAAGCCCACCAGATGGGCACGTACTTGCTGGGCCGGATGTTGGCTCGGGAGCTGTAGAAAGGGCAGACCACAACGATGTCCGCCGGGTTGGTCTTCCTGCAGTGCAGCTTGCAGAACGTCCCGTTGCGCGCCAGGCCCTTGAGGATCTGAAAGTCACTCACCCCCCCGTCGAAGCACAAGCCGTGTCCTTTGAGCCACATGGGAAAACCCGCGAGTGGCGTGATGCACGCGCTGCACATCAGCGACTGGATGAGAAAGTCGTACGATGGGAAGTTGTTCACGCGGAGGTTCTTGTACCACGGGAAGATGCGCGTGATGGACACCTCGAACCGCGATTGGAGAATCTCGTGCGCGTTGGCGGTGCAAAACTGCGTGATGGCGCCGCGGCAGTACTCCCGGAGCTTGAACGCGCCTTTGATGCTGGCGCGTGCCTCCGCGGCGCAGATGTACGCGTACTCCGCGAGGGCGTCCAGATCTATGTCTAAGAAGAGTAGGCATCCCGTGAGGGCGCCTCCGGATGTCCCGTATATCTTTGAGTTCCTGTGAGGGGACGGCGGGACGTTCGGTCAGCGCGGGAGGAGGCGAACGAGCGGTGGAGCGGGAAAAACTTGAATTTGGAAGACGGCGGGGCACCGCGCGGGTCCCTCGGCGACGCGCGAGGGCGCGCGCGCGTTCTTGTCGATCGAGTGACGCGGTGTTAAAACGGATCGCGGGTCGTACCTGTGGTATCCTCGCTCCGCCAACGCCTTCACCACCCCGACGTAATAGACAAAGAGCCAGCCACTGGAGCTGAGGGCGAACGACCATTTCTGGTCCTCCGCGCCCGTCCCCGCTCGCGCGCCGTTGCGGAACTCGCGACGCACTGGCCTGGCCGACCCCGGCGTCTTGACGCGCGGTGCATCCCCCTTCTTGGGGGTGCGCGGTCGCAACACCGGCGGCATGGTGCCTCACAGTGGCAACCACGACCCTGGCGGATCTTGCAATCTTGCGGCCTTTCCCGCTTCCCAAGGGCGCGGCTTTTGGTTGGTGGAGATACGCGCGGCGCGGTCTTCGAGCTCTGACTGGTTGGCCATACATGACGAAATAGAAATATCGGTTACGGTTTGGCAAAACCAAAAGTTTCCTTAACCATGATTAGGTTAAATTACTGACAGACAACGTGGGGAACAAAAAAGGAATTTTCCATTCGATGGATGCACGTTGAACATGAACCCACGCTCGGAGACTCCCCAGCAGCACTCACACAGCCTATCCCTTCACTGCCAGCGGCGGACGGTTTGCACTGCTCGGTTTCCCGCCTGATGCGATTCCCGTCTCACTATCCACCACGACTTCTCCCCTCCGGAAGAACCCGCTGCGGACCACTGGCTTGAAGCGGAGCCGTGATCGGTATGCGACTGAGGTCCGTTCGTAAACCCAAGCCCTTCGAACACCCTGCCTCCACTCGGATTACAGGTGTCGTAAACCACCCAGCATTTAATCTGGGGCCGATTAGCATTTATATACCCTGGTGTTGCTAACTCGGTCGCGGCTTATGGGTTGACGATTTGGAGTCCCGTCGTTTCGAAACTTTTCGGACGCCTCGAGGCTCACGGTGGGTGCCAACAAGTGAGACGGTCAAAGTCGTCGGAGCACCTCTGAGCGGAAGGGGTGTCGACCGCGGGCGTGAGTTGGCCGCGCATGTCTTCAGAGGTGGAAGACGACGCGGTGGAAGACGAAGGGGTCCTCGTCACCACTCCGTCGCCGTCGGCCAAGTCGGGGACGTCCTCCTCGTTCGCGGTGGAAGACGCGTCGGGCGGACTTCCATCGGTGATGAGACGTCCGAGCGCGCCGTCCCTCGTCGCGGACGATATCGACGCCCCGCACATCGCGTCGCTCGTCGAGCAGTTCCACGGGACGTGGAGGCGCGACGGGATACGCGTCAAGGCTGCCGGGTTCGAGCAGGCGAGTCCCTCCTCCACGCCCGCATCTCGAAGTTTGTGCTTTTTACGCCAGCCTGGATTTGCGCTAACATCGACCTCCCCGCTCCACCGCAGGCGGATCGTATCCCGCTCGATCCCCAGGTTTACGCGCCATCGAACGACGATGACGTGCCCATCGAAGCGACGGACGAACCATCCAGCGAGACCGGCGCGTCCAGCGCGCCGCCGTCGACCGGCGAGTCGCGATCCGACGACGAAGAAGACGAAGACGAAGACGACGCGACGAAGGAGAGAAACAGGGCCCCGGGGGAGCGCCCGGACGTCGGCGCGTTGCCCCTCATGCAGCTGTGCGAGCCGACGTACGGCGCGGACATACGCGGTGTCTCGACACCCTACTCGCCCCATCGCGCGTCCATCGACGCGGACGGCGCTCGGTCCGCCGAGCACCGCTTCACAATCACCGTCCGAGCCGTGAGCTTCGAGGCGGGGGCGTTGGAGCGGGTGGAGGGACACATCGCGCTCGTGGACCTCGGCCAGAACGCGTTCAACACCGAGCACGGCGTGCGGGGACGGATATCGGAAGATATGCACTTCGCGTGGAACCAGCACGCGAGGGGCGGGGGCGAGCGGGACGAGAGCGGATGCGGCGCGGGCGTCGGGTCCGCGTCCACCACCGGCGCGTTCACCATCCCCGCGCGCGCCGCGACCGCGAGCGTCCGGGCGCTCGTGCAGCTCACGCACCTCACGCCCGCGGCGGGAGGGATCGACCCGAAGGTGTACACGCGCAAGTCGGACAAGGAGATTGCCGCGCACCTCACCAAGGAGAAGAAGCGGCTCGACAAGGGAACGCCGCCGGGGACTTTCGCGAGCGGCGGCGAGCTTCCGAAGGGAATAATCGCGTGGGCGGTGCTCCCGATCATGGCTAAAGGTCGGCCCGGGATCGTGGACGGGATCGTGGCGGTGGACAGCATGTACCGGGTCAAGGAGGCGTACACCGAGGCGATTCTCTTGGAGGCGGCTTCTTCCACTTCGCACACGCTTAAGAATCACAAGCCCATCAGGTGCAGGTTCGCGGTGGAGGTGACCCCGCTGCCGCCGAACGTGGGTATCCCGCGCGGTGTCCCACTCATGCGCGCGTTCTCCCCGGCGAGGGCTACCCCCGCGCGATGGTGGGACGGGTCGGCGGCGGACGAGCCCGGGCTGACCCGAGATTTATTCCTGTACGTCGACGCCGTCGCCTTTGGCCGCAGGAAAGACATACGGATCAAGGCGCAGCTCAGAGAGGACGACCTCGAGATCGACGCGCCGGGGCTGCCCATGATCCAGCTCGCGACCGCGGGGGTGAGACGCGTGAGTACGGCGGTGAACGGCGCGGTGAACGGCGAGACAACCGGACGAGCTCCGGACACCCCGGACACCCCCGGGCCGACTTCGCCGTCGTCCATGGACGTATCGGTGGACGTGGACAGCGAGCTGGGCGTGGACGTGACCAACGAGCGATGCGTGACCGCGTCCTGGACCCCTCTGTCCGCGGGTAAGTCCAAGGGTGGCGCGTGGAGCCACGAGGTTCGCGTTCGGCTTCCCGCGAGGCTCAAGGCTTCGCACCACGTCGTGCTCAGCGTCTACGGGCGCGACGCGGAGGTGGGCGGGGTGATGGGCACGTTGATGGGTTCGAAGGGTGGCGTGGAGGCGCCACTAGGGCACGCCATCCTGCCCCTGGCGGCTGCGGACGAGACCCTCGCCGAGGAGGTCGCCGCCTCGCGAGTCAGCCTCAAGGACGCCGCCGCGGAAGCAGCCGGCGGCCGCGAGGTTAGCCTCCCCGCCGTCACCGAGCTTCTCCCAAAGTACCTCCAGAGCAACGTGAAAGCGCACATGCGGTACTGGGAGGATCGCAAACCGTGCGTCCACCTTCGTCTCAGGGCGTGCACCAACGTGCACACCTCGGATGAAAAGATTGGCGCCGCGTACGCCGCCATCGCGCTCGCGGCTGAGGCGGACATCCGGCACCACGCGGAAGAACTGTCGGGGATGAGGGGCGGCGGCGGTGGCAGCGGGCGACGCCGCGGCGCGTCCGCGAGCTTCGGCGGGAACGTCGCGTCCACCCGATCCCACGTTCGGTCCGCGGCTAGGGGTTTGGTGGCTGCGCTGGAGAAGCTGCCCGGCGCCGGCGGCGCCGAGCTGCTTCGACACCTCCCCGCCGTCGCGCACCTGCTGCTGAGCATCGTCGCGGCCCCGCCCACGTCCATCGCGGCGGCGGTCGCGGCGGACGCGGCGGAGGCTGCCGCGCTTCGAGCCGCGAAGGCGGCGGCGGATGAAGCCGCGAGGCTCGCCGAGGCTGCGCTCGAGAGGGCGGCGGCGCTGGGAGCCGCCGTCAACGAGGCGACGGTACCCCCCACGCCCTACCACACGCCCCATCCCACGAAACACTCCGATCGCGGCGTCGGCGGCGACGATAGCCCCACCGACGACAGCCCCATCGAAGACAGCCCCATCGAAGACTCTCCCACTGCGTCCTCGACGAAGAGGTCCGCGTCGAAGAGCCCGTCGTTTCCGGCGACGCCCGCGACGCCCGCGACGCCGCCGTTCGCCGTCTCGCAGCACAAACGATCCGTCTCGATCCGATCCACGGCGTCGTCGTCGACGTCCTCCGACATCAGCAGCCTTCCCCCGGACCCGCGCGATGCGGCCCGACAAGAAAAGGCCGGCCGCGTACACCCGCCGTCGGGGGGTGAGAAACCGCGAGTGGACAAGAAAAAGGCAGCCAAGGGACGCGTGGAGGACGGGCTACGGGAACGCGCGTTCGCGTGTCTCGTCCGCGTCGCCGCGAGGGTCCAGGCGTACGCGCCCGACGACGCGGGCGAGTGCGCGCCGCTCAACGCGTTCGCGCGTAGGGTCTTTGACGACGCCAAGTGCACCGCGGGGTGGCACGACGCGGCGTGCGCCCTCGCGGATCCGGCGTGGGCAGATGAACTGCCGAATTCGCCGAATGGATTTACATCGCACTCCAGCGGTGAGACTCGGGAACGGCCGCCGCCCATGTTCCCGCTGCTGGCCGGTCTCTACGCGTCCGCGCTTCGGGGCTGGGGCGAGCGGGACGCGGAGGATGCGCGGGCGGTGAGCTGGTTCGTGTTGAAGCTCGTTGGCAGGAGCGTGGCGCTGCACGCGCGCCGCGAGTACCCCCCGCCCGAGGAGGAGTCGTTCCAGACCCCGGCGTCCACCGCGCTTGGGTCCAACTCGAAAGAAACGCCCGAGGCGGATACGAGACGGCGCGGTGTCCCGGAATTCGCCGCCGCGCCCCCCGGACCCGGCGCGCCCGACCGCGACGACCCAAAGTTTCTACCCCTCCGCGACCTCGCAGACGCCATCGGGGCGGAGCTCGCGGGATCCCCGAAACGGCCCGAGGCGTCCAGGCTAGCCGCGCTCGACAGGGAGCTCAACCTCGGGTTCGCGTCGCTCGTCTCGCAGCTGATGGACGTGGAAGGGCCGGAGGCGACGGGACCGAGGCCGGCCACCGGGGTTTCAAACGGCGTCCGAGGGAAAACCCCGGTGAAGGACGCCGGACGCGGCGGCGGCGGAGTCACCGTGAACGATAAGCCCGACGTGGGAATGAAGTCCACGACGTGGTCGCGACGCGGCGATGGTCCCAAGGGCCGGTGCACGGCGCCGCTCGCGCCGCTCGCGTGCGAACTCGCGGCTGCGCACCTGGCCAGGCTGACGCCGGCGGCTAACGGGATGGATTGCGAATTTTACACCGCCGTCTCCGCCGCGCCTCGGTTCATGGCGGTCTCCGCGGCGGCTGTCCGCGGGACCGGCTGGTCCTGGGCGGACCTCGCCGCGGAGGAGTCGGCTGAGGAGGCTGCCGCGCTCGCCGCCGCGGCGGCCGCCGAAGGTAACCGCGCGGCTGCGGCTGCCGCCGCGGCCAAGGCTGACGAGGCTGCCGAGGCCAAGCGCGCCGCCGCCGCCAAGTCGAGGGATGAGCCGGACGCGGGCGGCGAAGGCGGCGTGCTCATCTCCGCGCTCGCCGCCACGACCCTCACCGGCCTCAGGTCGCCCGATTCCCTACGCCGCGGCGCCACGGCGAAGACATTCGCGGCGGCGCTCACGAGGCACGCGTGGGACGTCCGGGCGCAGTCGGCTCCCGGCCGAGCCGCCGTCGCCGCGGTGCACGCCCCGCAGCTCCGATTTATCATCTCCCACAGGGACGAGATCATCCCGGCGCTGAGCAAAGGGCCGCGGCGGAAGATCCTCGCGGCGGTGCTGTCCCTCGCCCGGGACGCGGACCAGCCGCAGTTCTGGACGTGGCTCGCGGGCGGCGCGGAGACGGGGGCGCCGCGGCGGCCCCCGAGGCTCGTGTCGTTTCTCTTTCTTCTCTGCGACGCGCTCGAGGCTTTCGAACGCGACCACGGCGACGATTCACCTTCGGACGCGTCCAGCGACGAGGGGCACATCAACACGGGTGTCACACTCGCGGTCCTCGCGCTGGTACAGGCTGGACAGGCGCACCTCGGGTGGAGGCTCACCGCGATGGGCGACGGTAAGAGGCGGAGCACTCTGTCCTCCGTCGGAGGCAGGAGCGGCCGGGACGAGACCGGCACGCGCAGACGAAGCTCCTCGTTCTGGACCACGAGCCGCGCGACGATCGTCAAGGAGGAAGCCGCCGCCAAGGCTGCCGCCGCGGCGGCCGCGGCGGTCTCCCCGGCGCGGGTGTTCCTCGAGGGGTCCATGGGGGTGTTGCTCGCGGCGATGCGCCGGCGACAGAGCGTCACGGCGTGGCGCGCGCTCTCGCCGCTGCTCCGTCGCCTCCTCTGGGACCACAGGACCTCTCTCCTCGCGCCGCTCATCGCCCAGAAGACGTCCAAGGACGCACCGGAACCCGAGCCGTTCCCGCCGACGCCAGCCGCGGCGCCGGGCGAGAAGCCGTACCCGTTCCTGGAAAAGGCGTCCACGTGCCTGCTCCGCGTCGCCGCGTCGCCGTTACCGCAGCTTCGAGCCGAGGCGGTCACCTGCCTCCGCGCGTTGCTCGAGTCCGCGCTGAACGCGGCGGGCGCGGTCACCGTGCTCCGCCCCATGCTCACGTACGCGCTGTGCGCCGCGCTGTACTCCCCGCTCGGCGCGGCGGCGAGGAGAGGCGCGTTGGCCGCGGAGCTCGCGTCGCTGCGCCGGCCAATCCGCGGCTCCGCCGTCGCCGACGGATGGGAGAGCGCGGCAGGCGCGACGGTCCAGGCGCTCGAGTCCGCCGCCGCCAGGCTCCGCGAGCTGGCGTACTTCCAGGCGAACCCGGACGTCGAGGCTGTGGTCGAGATGGAGTGCGCGGTGGCGGCTGCGTTGTCGTGGGCGCCCGCCGCGCACTGCAAGGCGCTGCGGTCGTTGTCCAAGCGGCTGGAGGACGGGGCGCACTGGGTGGAGGCGGCGGAGGCAGCCGCGACCGCCGCGGGCGTCGCCATGCAGGCGCTCGCGGCTGCGCACGCCGCCGCGGGTGCATCGAGCGCGCCGTGCGTGTGGAGCGAGTCCTACGTCGACGACCTGCGGGGTATATGCGCGTCCCTCGGCCGAGACGGGCTCGACTTTCACCAAGAGACGTCAGCCGCCGCGAGATCCGCGCTCTGCGGCGTAGAGGAAATCTCCGAGGAGAAGGTCCTCGCGCACATCGCGGAGGCTGTGCGTTTGTTCGTCAAGGGTGGACACCTTGAGGCGGCGGTGCGCGCCGCGAAGGTGGCGCTGCCAGCCTGGGAGAGGCGCCGCGCGTTCGGGGATCTCGCCCGCGCGCACACGGGAATCGCGGGGGTGTACCGATTTTTACACCAGGTGCCCCCCGCGGGCGCCGCGGGATCGGGATCGTTCGGGATACTTCCGCCGCCCCCCGGCCCGCCCCCGCCGCCCGCCACCTACTACCGCGTTCGCCTCGTCGGCACCGCGTGGGATGAGCTCGACGGGCGGACGTGGGTGCACCGCGAGCCGAGGGAACGGACCTTGGGCGACATGCTCCGCCGGCTGCAAAATTCGTTAGCGGGTAACTGCCCCGTCGGCACGCCCATCACGCCGCTCCCCGCGAACGGCGGGGACGGCGCGCACGACGGCAAGGCTCACGTGCAAATCATTGCCGTCGAACCCGTGTACAGCACCGCGGACGACGAAGCCTCCAGCTCGCACCCGAACTCACCGGCAAACTCCCCGAAAGGTCCCAGGGGCGGCGCCGTCGGCGGTGAGGAATTTCCCGTCGCGTCCGCGTTTGTGTTTGACGCCCCTTTCGTGCCGCGGGGGGTCTTGTCCAAACCGTCGGGTCCCGAGGCTGTGCTTCGCGTGACATGGCGGTGCCGCACCACCGCGCGCGTCGACGGTAAGTTCCCCGGGCTGTGCGCGCGTCTGCGCGTGACGGAGGAGTCGACGACGGAGATGTCCCCCGCGGCGTCGGCGGCGGAGATGCTTCGAGCGCAGTCGAGGGCAATCGCGGCGGCGGCGACTGCGTGGGACGAGCTGCGGGACGGCGCGACGAGCAGCGCCGTCGTCGGCGTCGTCGGCGGGGTGAGCGCCAACGCCGCGGCGGTGGACGATGCCGCGGCGGCTGCAGCCGCGGCCGGGTGCCTCGGCGCGCTTCAGCGTTCGCTGCAGGGAAGCCTCGCGGCGGGTGTCAACGGCGGCGTCCCCGCGATTTGCCGCGCGTTTTTCCCAGAGGAGGAATCGCGAAAGAGGGCGATGTCCGACCAGTCCTCGCAGACACCGGAGTTGGACGGCGACGAAGACGAGGCGGGCGACGATGCGAGGGACGGCGTCGACGTGTCGGCGTCGCCCAAGCCTCCCGTCGATCCGAGGGCGATATCTTCGGAAGATCGAGCAGGTTTGCTCGCGGCGCTTGAAGATTTCCTGTCGGCGTGCGCGAGAGCCGTGGAGGTGCACGCGACTGCGACGAGGAGCGCGAGTGCGGGGAAGCGGAGGGACGGAGACGGCGCGTCCACGATCGAACAGATGCAGGGTATGTTCGTGCGGTGTCTGGCGGAGATTCGAAGGGACATCACGGTCATCAGCGACCGCGAGAAGGATGTTGACGACGCGGGCGAGGAGGAATAGAAACGTAAAACCGAAATTTTGGAAATGATGAAAACGTAGAAATTGATGACGCGATCGCAGCAACCCGTGCTGTCGTTCAATGTGTCCCGTATCGCTCGTAAATGTGTGCTGTGCCGTCGTCCCATCTCACCAATCGTCGCACAGGAGGTCCAGTGTCAGCCCACTGGTGGGATCCGTGAACCCGGCGTCGTCCGGAACGGGTGTGCTCGGCTCGTCGGCGACAACCGCCGACCTCGCTCGCTTCGCCGGGTCCCGCCTGGGCTCGAGCCGACGCCTTCCCCGCTCGTGCCCCGCGTCGTCGTCCTCGATCACGATCACGGGCGGCGGCGGCTCGTGCATCGGCGGCGGGCCGCTGTGCGCGTCGGCTCCTCCCCACGAGAGATTTTCGCCCGGGCCGATCGCGTCGTCGTCGCCGCTCCCGCCCCATCCGTCGTCAGCGTCGACTGGCGCCGGGCGAATGGTTCCACTCGGGTTCCACTCGGTGACGTCCTCGAACGCGTCGACCGGCGGCGGCGCGTGCGATCGTCCCGAACCCACACCCAACGTTGCGGTCTCCGAGATCAAGGGCTCCGTCCAGATGGCCCTCGGGACGGGTTTGGGAGCCGCGGGGGGAGCCGCCATGAGTCGGCAGAACGCGGGCGAGAGGTTGTTCTCCTTGCCCGCGGCGACTCGGTTTCGGCCGGACGGGGAGACCACGTTGGCGGCGTTACCGCCGATGGCTCCCACGCGCCGACCGATCGGCGTACCCCCGCCTCCGACGAAGCCCGCCGCGCGGACCCTGAGCACCGCGTCCGCGTCCCGTCCCACGCACTTGTCGAACATGAGCGTCGCGACGACGGTCACCTCCTGGCCCGCGGGTGGCGCCGATGTGAGAGCGACGGATCGTGTCACCGGGACCCCGGCTTCCACGTTGTCCGGCCCGGGTCCACGCTGCACGATGCGCTCGTTGTGCAGCAACTCATCGTTCCACGTCGTGCCGACGATGAGGTGCGCGGTCCACCTGCGGCTGGACTCCGTGACCCCAGCCTCCGCCTCGTCGGAAGGAGGAGGGGCGGCGGCGCTGAAAGTGACCTCGACGTTGACCACGCCGCCGCGAGCGTCGTTGGCGCGCTCGATGTGGAGGACCATGGCGCAAGGGAGCGAACGTATGGCGTCGTGGAGGTGGTTTCCGTGCGGGAACGCCTTGTTGACGACGCGCTCCAGCGCTCGTGGGTCCTGGGCCAAGACCTGGTCCAGCGACCTGAGTCCGGCTTCGGCGAGCGCCTGCACGGATTTTTTGCCGCACTTGGGAATCTGCCGCATGGGGAAAATCGTGTCGTCCTGGAAACGAGGATTGTGAGTACGAACCACACGAGGGATTGAACGACGACGAAGTGCGTACCCACATGCGCATGTCCAGCGCCTTTGCGAGTCGCAGCGCGTTGCAGTACGCGGCGAAGTTCCCCTCCTTCGAGACGTTTGCAAAGTATCTCGCCGCGCCCTGCATGATCCTCCGGCCGTTCTGGAAAACGTTCTCAACCTCCATTCGCATGCTCGGGGGTAACACGGTCGCGAACTGGTCGCTCATGGTCTCCTGCGCGATGATGTATATCTTCTGCGCGGCGGTCTTGACCGTCTTCGCCACCGCCACCTTGCCAGCCTTGCCCCGAATCTCGGTGACTTTGAATCGCACGATTGCGGGCTCGTCCTTGGAAAGGTTCCAGCCCTTGAGCAGCACCTTCTCGTCGCGCCTCAGCTTGATGGACGAGAGCTCGTCGGACTCGCACAGGGTCATCAGCAGGTCGGGTACGCTCGCAGGGGACTGCACTGACATGATACGTTTCATCGTCTCGAACCGAATGTACATGTCGGACATGACGCGGCCGCCCTCGAGGGGCTTGATGAAGTTCCCCCGCGGCAAAGCGGGGTCCTCGCCGATTTCGCACATCTGAGCCGAGGAAATCTTGCGAAGGTTCTCGGCGACCATATCACCGCACGCGACGTCCGGCGTCTTCCCCGGCGCGACGCCGTAGTGCCGCGGGTTCTGCGTGACCCTGATGTAGAAGAAGCTGTGCTTGAGCCAGTCCATCGCGGTTTCCTTATCGGTGATGATCCCGCTCGCGATTTCCGCGTTGACGTGCTCGGGCATGGCCAGGCCGAGGTTGGATTCGATGGGCTTGGTGCCGTGGACCAGCCCTTCGTACGCGGCGCGGGTGTGCCTCTGGGTCATGATCACGGCCACGCCCGCGGTGTCGAACTGCGGCCGGCCCGCCCTGCCGCACATCTGCAGCAGCGCGCTCCTCTCGATCTCGCGATATTCACCCTGGCCCTGTGAACAAAACACGACGTCATTCTAATTGCCCACATGCGAATTAAAAATAAACTTACCGCGTACTGCCGCGTGCCCCGCACTACGCACAGAAACGCGGGGAGGTTCACGCCCATGGACAGCGTCGACGTGGAGCACATCACGGTGACGAGCCTGTCCCGGAAAAGGGACTCGCACAGTGTCCGGTCGGACCAATCGAGCGACGCGGAGTGGAACGCGACGCCGTGGGGAATCAGGAGCTTGAGCTGGCGGTTCTCGGCTCGGCCCGCGGCTTCGCGCAGTGCCTCGACCTGGCCTTGGCCCGAGATGAAAGGGTTGCGGCCGGTTGATTTGGCCCTATCCGCCAGTGTCTTCGCCGCGGACGATGCGCCGTCCCTGCTGGCGCAGAACACCAGCGCGGGCTTGCTCTGGAAGTGGTTGAGCACGACTTCGTAGAGCCGCTCGTTGAGCCGCCGTTCGAACATCCAGTCGTTCTTCGCGGGGTCGTAGCCGAGAACCTTGGTCTCGAGCCGGACCGGCCGATACTCCTCGCCGAAGTGCCGGATGCCGTCAGGGGACGGGGCGCCGAGCCAGCGACCGACGTCTTCGAGGTTTGGTACAGTCGCGGAACACGCCACGAACCGCACCGAGGACAGCGGCGTACCGCGCAGGCTTTGCTTTTCGCTGAGAACCTTGAGCCGGGACACGACCGCCTCGAGGGAGCCGCCGCGTTCGTCTCCCAACAGGTGGACCTCGTCGATCATGACCAGCGCGCAGTCGCCGAAGAAGGACATGCCGCCCCTGTCCTTGTTCTTGCGCGTGATGCTGTCGAACTTTTCGGGGGTGGTGAGCAGTATGTCCACGTTGTTGAGTTCGCTCCACGAGACGATATCGGTATCGCCTGTGAGCTCCTTGCACACGACGCCGATGGCGCCGAACGCGGCGATCCACTCCTCCTTCTTCTCCTGCACCAGCGCCTTGAGCGGGGCCATGTAGATCGCCTTGAGCTCGCCGGGTTTGTGGTTGAAAGCGCCGGTCGCGCGGTCGACGTGCTTCATCAACATCTGGACGATAGCGAGCTCGAGGAGGACCGTCTTGCCCGAGCCCGTCGGCGCGCTGACCACGAACGAGCGCGCGGAGGAGAGGATGAAGTCGAGCATCTCCGCCTGGATGCCGTTGAAGTACTTGAAGGACGAGAAGATGGGCTGGAAGCACGGCGGAAGCTCCTCGACGGAGCGCACGCGGTCACGCGAGTCCTTCGGGGGGGAACGTCGAGGAGGAGGCGGGGCGGACGGAGGCGCGGAGGGTGGAGGTGCGGGCGCGCGGGGACGCGGCGCACGCAGAGGTGGCGGTGCGCCGCCGCTGACGAAATCGGCGTCCCACGGTCGGCTCCCCATGCTGCCGGCCGATACGGAGAGAGACAGCTGCCGCGCGGGCCGAAGTGAAGTCGCGAAAGCCGACAGCTGTGAACTTTTTTCTCGCCGTGAGATTTCTGAAGAAAATAAAGCCACGACCGACGGCACGACCCGCTTCACTTCGACGCCGCCATGGAGACACGAAGCAAGCGCCGTGATGCGGCTGAGTCGATCGTTGATAAGATCCAGTGCGGCGAGATCTCGATCTTCGTCGCCCTTGCCGAGGAGCTGCCGGACGTGTTCGCCTCCGAGATACTCTCCAAGCTCGATATGATATCTACCCTAAACTTGGCGCAGGTGAGCAAGTCGTACAGGGACGCGGTGTGGAGCGTGGACGGCGTTCGGTCGATGGAGGCTAAGATCAAGGCGTATGTGCAGAACATCGACCAAAAGATGTTCGCCGAACCGATGTTCTGGGCGGCAAAGTACGGCAACTTGCCCGCGGTCAGAGCCCTTCTGAAGGCAGGGGAAGGGATAAACAAAAGTCTGTGCAGGAACAACTGGACAGTTTTGAGAGTCGCCGCTTTCCATAGCCACGTGGCGCTGGTTAAGGAATTGATCAAAGCAGGTGCTGATGTGAACTTGCAAGCCACTGACACTGAACCGACCGATATCTTAAATTATACAGCTCTGCACTTGGCTGCTGTGACCTCTCACACGACGATTATCATGGAGCTCATCAAGGGGGGCGCGGATGTGAATATTGCATGTTCGCTTGGCTCCACTCCACTCCACATTGCCGCTAGGGTAGGACACGAGGCTGGCGTAGTGGCGTTGATGTATGCCGGCGCAGACATCAACGCAGTCACCCGAACTGGTCGGACGCCGTTGTCTGCTGCTATGCATGAAAAGCGCGAGAGGATCGTCGAGCTGTTGAAACACGCTGGAGCCGTTGAAACACGTAGTCCAGGATTGTAATCGCTAAGTCTCTATGATGATACTAAAACACCGCCGCCGCGTCCGCCGGTCGCTCGTTACCGCTCCTCTGCGTCGGCGCGTAAAAGTGCGGCGCGAGCTCCGAGAGCCACTCCGGGTCGATCGCCGTCACGTCCCGCATGTACTCCTTTCCCGTCCTAACAGCCGCGGCGTAGACGACCATCGCGGGCCGAGCCCTGAACAGTACGCTCCCCGGGTGAATGAACAAGGTGGCGCCGCCTCGCACGGACCTGAACGCGGATCCCTCGGCGCCGCCCCCGTGCGGCGCCAACGTCGCGGCGTTCGCGAAGAACCCCGCGGTCATCGCGCGTCTCACGGGTGCCGAATCTTTCCCCGCCGAGGACACCACGAGCCCCACCCTGCGAACGTGCCTCGCGAGCTGCGCCCTGATGTCAGACGCCCTGACCAGCGCTCGCTGCGAGAGCATGTTCTTGTCCGCGAACGACCTCGCGCGCCCGCCGCCATGTGCCCCGCCCGCTTTACACCACGCGGTGTGTACGTTCAGCGCGGTGACCGCGTCGCCCTCCGCGACGGCGAACCTGTCCCTGCACTCGTCCAGCCGTTTCTGCCGGCCCCGCGGCGACACCCACAGCGTCTGCACCTGGAGGTACGCGGACACCGTGAGCATCTCCTGCACGCACCCGAGCTCGCCGCTGACCAGAAGTGCCTTACCGAGTTGAGGTTCGAGTGGCAACTCGGCGAGGTGCATGCCGAGGGGCTTGGTGAGCCGGGCGTCGTCGTCGACGGCTTGCAGCGCGTATAAAAGCTCGAGCGCCTTGATCATGTTAGCCGCGGGTGGAGGCGAGAGCCACTCGAAGTTCATGATGTTGTCGATGCCCAGCGCCTTCAACTGCAGCACGGTCGCGGCGAGGTCGGATCGGATCATCTCCGGCGGCGCCGTCTCGGGTAGGTCGCGAAACGCGATCTCGGTGCAGAGTCGATACGCCTTCCCCGGCCGAACCCGACCCGCCCGCCCCGCGCGTTGATTCGCCGATGCCCTGGACGCCTCCGCGGTGAGCAGTGACTCCATCCCGCGCGTCGGGTCGTACGCCTTTTGTTTCACGAAGCAGCAGTCCACCACGTACACCACGCCCTCGATCGTCACCGACGTCTCAGCCACGTTACTCGCGACGACGATTTTGCGAGTGTACCTCGGCGCGGGCCTGAACGCCTCCATCTGCTGCGCCGGGGATAGCCCCGCGTAGAGCGGGTGTACGGTGAACCGCTCGGGTCCTCCCGCCGGGTTGGTCCCCGCGCCGCCGCCGAGTAAACGCGTGGAGTTGTCCTCGGCTTCCTCCTGCAGCATGCTCACCGCGGCTTCAATCTCCTCTTCGCCGGTGAGGAACACGAGCACGTCCCCGGGTCCTTCCGCGCGGTGGATATCGATCGCAGCCTCCACTGACGCCCTCACGTAGTCCGGCGCGGGTTTCTCGAGGTAGTGGATCAGCACGGTGTGCGCCCTGCCCTCCACGGAGACGATGCCGGGTTCCCTGGACGGGGCGTTCGACGAAGCGACTTCCCCGGCCGCGGGCTTCGGCGCCAGGTGGCGGGTATCGAAGAACGCGGCGAACTCCTCCGCCTGGATCGTCGCGGACGCGATGATGATCCGCAGGTCGGGCCGTCGCCGCTGCACCTTCTTCAAGAGCCCGAGTAGCAAGTCCGTGGCCAGCGAGCGTTCGTGCGCCTCGTCGACCATCACCACCGAGTACCTCGACAGTAAGGGATCCTCCATGAGCTCCCTCAGCAGCACGCCGTCGGTGCAGAACCTGACTCGCGTCGTCCCCGGGGTGGACACGTTCTCGAACCGCACCGCGTAGCCAACCTCCGCGCCCAACGTGACGCCCATCTCGTCCGCCACGCGAGACGCGACGGTCATCGCGGCGACCCGCCGGGGTTGCGTGCACGCCACCAGCCGCCCGCCCGCGGTCCACCCCGCCTCGACGAGGTACTGCGGGACCTGCGTGGTCTTGCCGCATCCCGTCTGTCCCACGAGTACGATCGTCGCGCGGGTCTCCACGAGGTGCAGGATGGCGTCGCGGGTCTTGAAGATGGGGAGGCGCTCGCGCTGGGTCTGCAGCGCGACATTCTCGTTCCGATTATACATCACGAGCCGCCCCCCGCCGTCCCCTGGGCCTTCCCTGTCCACCTCCGCGCTCAGAGGCAGGGAAGCCTCGGGCTTCTTCCCGCCGGGCTTCCAGAACGCCATGGTGACGGTGCACCTACCTAGCTAACCCGTGCCGTTCGACGCCGCCGCACCTTCTAATGAGACGTGATCTAAGGGATTCCGTGAGTTTCGTTGTGACGTTTTCAATATTGATTATAAGTCTACTGAGACCTTCGCTTACTCCACCGTGACGGACTTGGCCAGGTTCCTGGGCTGGTCCACGTTGTGCCCGCGCAGCACCGTGAGGTGGTACGACAGCAGCTGCAGGGGCACGATGTTCACCACCGCCTGCAGGCAGTCCTCCACCTCGGGCACCCAGATGATAGTCGCGTCCTTCCCGGCAACCTCGGCAATCTGCTCGTCGCCCTCGGTGGCGATGAGGATGAGCCGCCCGCCCCTGGCGCGAAGCTGCTGCACCACGCTCTCCTGCTTCGCGTAGCTCCCGTCCCTGGTGGCCACGACGACGAGGGGCATCGTCTCGTCCACGAGCGCGAGCGGGCCGTGCTTCATCTCCCCGGCGAGGATACCCTCCGAGTGCACCAGCGCAACCTCCTTAACCTTGAGCGCACCCTCCAGCGCGGTGGCGTAGTTGTACCCGCGGCCGAACATCAGCAGGCTCTGCTCATCCTTCAAATCCGCCGCGAGCGCGAGCATCTGCGCGTCGAGCTTGAGCGCCGTGCGAACCGCCTCGGGGAGGCCGAGGAGCGACTGCATGATTTCCTTGCGCCTAGTCGCGCGGGAGATGGAATCCTCGGAGAGCGCGAGCGCGAGGAGAACCATGGCGACGATCTGGCAGGTGTACGCCTTGGTGGACGCGACGCCAATCTCCGCGCCCGCGTTGATGTGGACGCCGCAGTCGGTGCTGCGAGAGATGGCCGAGCCGACGGTGTTGACGATGCCGACGCAGAGAGCGCCTCGTTCCTTGGCGTACTGCATAGCCTTGAGGGTATCCGCCGTCTCACCGGACTGGGAGATGAAGACGCAGGTGTCATCCCTGAAGAAGGGGCACTGGCGGTCGAGGACATCGGAGGCGAGCTCGAGGGTGACGGGGAGTTCGGTGAGCTCCTCCATGAGCTGCCTGACGGCGATGGCGGAGTTGTAGGAGGTGCCGCAGCCGCAGAGGATGATGCGCCTGGACCTGCGGATGGTGCTGACAAAGTTGACCATACCGCCCAAGAACACGCGCTCGGCGGTCTTGCCCTCATCGCACGTCACCATGCGCCCCCTCATGGTCTGGACCATGGACTCGGGCTGCTCGTGAATCTCCTTCTGCATGAAGTGCTTGAAGCTCCCCTTCATGATCTGCTCAACCTCCATCTGTAGCGTCTCAACCGTGCGCTCAACCTCGGCGCTCTGCACCGTCGGCTCGTAGTGCACCGGGGACGACGTCCCGGACGTGGGCTTGCTCTTCTCCATGCGGTAGATGCCGTAGCCGCCGTTGTGCAGGTGCGCCACGTCGTCGTCCTCCAGGTGGAGCACCCGCTTGGTGTGCTCCACCATGGCGGAGGCGTCCGAGGCAAAGTAATACTCGACGTGGTTCTTGACCGCCTTCTGCCTCTTACCGCCGTTATCCCTGGGCGCCTCGTCGCCGATGGGGCCCTCCTTGCTGGTCTTGAAACCCTCCGAGGTGAGCACCGCGTGCGGCGCGTTCGCGTGAGTGTCCTCGACGATGCCGAGGAGGAGCGGCGACCCGCGCTTGGCGGCGACGAGCTCTCCTGGGTAGTGCGAGGACTTGAATATGAGCGCGAAGGCACCTTGCAGCTGACGTACAACCTCCATGACGAGCTGCCTGAACGTGACGCGGGTGTGGAACTTCTCGTAGAGGTACTTGGTGAGCTTCGGGATCACCTCGGTGTCCGTCTCGGACTCGAATACGAAGCCCTTGCGCTCGAGCATCTCCCTCAGCGCCTGGTGGTTGGTGATGATGCCGTTGTGCACCACGAGGAACTCGTTGGAGGCGTCCGATGTGTGGGGGTGGCTGTTACGGGGTGCCGGGGGACCGTGCGTCGCCCAGCGCGTGTGTCCGATGCCGCAGTGGTTCTCGAAGAAGAGTTCGCCGTTCAGGTTCTCCTTGCCATTGACGTGCTCGGTGAGCCTGTCGATCTTGCCGGTCTCCTTGAGGACGATGGGCTGGAGCTCGTCCAGGGTCGGGCCGTTGTCGATGGCGATACCCGCTGAGTCATACCCACGGTACTCCAGGCGACGCAGACCGTTCAGGAGCTTGTCCACGATGGCCTTCTGCTTGGTCGGCACGCCGTAATTCACGTACGCGAAGATTCCGCACATCCTGTCCGCGACTTTTCCCGATCGCGATCAGCCGCCGTGCGCGCTGTGCCCGTGGGTCGAGGAAGCTTCACGCCCGAGGACGATGCGGACTTCCACTCCGGACGACACGAGGTGAAGACTCGAACCGAGATCTTCCCGCGCGCCTTCGCTAATGAGACGTCCGGTCGATCCGCGTTGACCTCTTCCAACGTCTCGAGGGGCGCCTGTGAGCCACAGATCAGCTGTGACTGGTTGACGAAGGTTCGCGCGGAGACTGGAGATGCGAGTTTTATTTTCTCAGTGCGTGTGAAAAGTGCTTCGTTCGTTTGCACGGGGATCATCTACTGGCGTGATCCTGATCGTGTCCCACCCGTCTCTCGACCCCGCTCAGTCCTCCAGGAAGGAGAGGGGCACCGCCGCGGCGTCCTCCGGCTGCAACTCGGTCAGGGGCATCTCCTTGCCGATGCTCGCGTCGACCGGGGCGGAGTTCTCCTTTTCCTCCTCGCCCGTAACCTTGGCAACAGTAACGTAACCCGGCTCCTCGACAGCCTCCTCGGCAGCCTCCTCGGCAGCCTCGGGCTCCTCGATGGACTCCTCGACGGGCTTGTCCTCCTCGTCCTCCTCGGCATCCTCGTCCTCCTCGATGGACTCCTCCATGTCCTCACCGTCGGAGCCCTTCGTCTCCGCGTCGGATCCCTCGACGACAGCCGCCTCCGTCTCCTCTTCGCCCTCCTCCTCGGGCGCGGGCGTGCTCCCGAGTTCGCCGCTGCCGAGAACCGCCGCAGCCTCCTGCGTGGCGGCGCCGACGCTGGGGCGCATCGTGGACTCCGGCTTCTCGACCGGGCTCGGCGGCGCCATCGCAGGGGCGGGCGCGGGGGAACCCTCCTCCGCGGGCGCCGCCGCCTCCGTCACCGGGACGGGTTCGTCCTCGTTCTCGTTCTCGACAGCCATCTCCTCGTCAGCCGCGGGTGTCTCGTCAGCCTCGTCGGTCTCGAAGTCCCCGGGCGCAGCCTGCGTGGCGCCGGTGACGCCGTCGGTGTCCATGGGCGCGTCCTCGACGGCTTCGTCCACGGTGGGGGGAACGGCGTCGACGTCAGCCTCGACGTCAGCCTCGACGTCAGCCTCGGCGTCAGCCTCGGCGACGGCGGCGGGGTCGTACTCGAGGCGGAGTCCAACCTCCTTGAGCGCGGCCATCGCCTGCTTGTGCGCCATCCTCGCGACGGCGAGTCGGTCGGCCATGGCCTTCGCCTCCTCCTCCTTTTGCGCGCAGACCCGGCGAGCCTCGTTCTCAGACGCTCGCAGCGGCGCCGCGCAGGTATCCGCGGCGTCCGCGCGATGGACCGCGGCGGCGAGGGAGGCTTTAGCCTCCGTGAGCTTCATCGCGAGTTGGTCGGCGTCGTTCTTGGCGATCGCGAGGTCCTGCTCGGTGGCTTCGAGCTTCTCGCGAGCCTCGCGGATCTCGGCGGATAGGACGGCGGCGGCGGCGCGCTCCTCGTCGAGCTTGGCGCGGAGCGACGCGTTCTCAGCCTCGAGTTCCTTCGACCCGCCCGCGGCTTTCTCGGCGGCGGCGGCGGCGGCGGCGGCGGCCTCGTCGATCGCGAACTTGGCTTCCTCGAGCGCGGTCTTGGTCTCGGCGGCGGCTTTCTCAGCCTCCTCTCGCGCGGCGACGGCTCGGTCCAGCGCCGTGCGCACCTCCGCCTTGGACTCGGTCGCGGCGGCCGCGGACGCCTCGGCGGCGGCGACGGACGCCTCCGCGCCCTTGAGCTGCGCGGTGAGGTTGGAGATCTCAATCTGCTGCGCCTTCGCGGCGTCGGCGATCGCGGCCCTCTCCTCTTCGAGCTCAGCCCTGAGCGCCTCGGCGGCGGCGACGGACGCCTCCTTGGCGCCGTTGAGCTCGTCGATCGTCTCCTTGGCCGCCTTGAGCTCATCGCGGAGCTTGGCGTTGGCGTCCTCGAGCTGCTTCGCCTCTTCGAGCGCGTTCGCGTCGTCGGCGAAGAGCTTCTTGGTGGCGGACGGGGAATCGCCCGAGTCCGCCTTGGCTCTCTTGGCGGCGGCGTCTTCGTCGCCTTCGGGCGCGGCTTTCTTCTTGCCCGCGGACGCCTTGCCGGCGGACTTGGCGCGCTTGCCCGGGGTCTTCTTCGCGCTCTTGGGCTCCGCGGGTTTGGGCGCGATGGGCTTCTCGCCGTCGTGAAGGACGGAGAACTCGTAGTCCATGCCGAAGGGGAGGGTGAGGACGTCGCCGTGCTCGAGCGCGGCGGGTCCCGAGATCTTCTTCTTGTTCACCTGGACGCCGTGTCTGGAGCTGTCCTGGACGGTGACGACGTAGGGGGTATCGGAGTCTTCGGACTCGGTGCACGTGATGACGCAGTGCTTGGCGCTCACTGGTGGGATGGGAAGTGGGGGCGGATGGGCGTCAGATACGGGAGATGGGTCGTCGGATCTCGCTCGGGTTTTGGCCGTGGGGGGTGCCATCATTTGAACGTCGAAGGCGTCTTAACGCGAGGGGATGCACGGAGGAACACGCACCGGACGGCATGTCGATGAGGATATCGGCCACCTGGCTCTGCGCGCGGGCGGTACCCTCCGCGTTCATGAGCATGCGCCCGACGATGGTCTTCGTCAGCCTCAGCTCGATGTCGGGCTGCTCCCTGAAGGGCTCGGCGGTGACGTCGCCGCCCCGGTCGACGGACCTGTCCAGGTGCTTCGCGGACCTGGACTTGTCGCATTTGGCGACGAGGACGCCCCAGCCCTGCGACATGGTGGCGGCGATGAGTGCTTCTCCCGCGGGTGTGATGAACCTCGGAGGTGCGCTTCTGGTTGTGACGGCCGATGGGTGCCCAAGTCTTTTCTGTCTCTCGGCGTTCAAACCGCGACAGGACACTCGAACCTCCATTCCTGAGTCGATGCCCACACCCACTCTCACGGTCTATCTCTTAAGTCAATGGAGGTCGATTCGGGCAACTTTTTGGAGTTGGGCTGATTCAGTCTGGATCCACATACAATAGACCCAAAACCTTGAGTCATCGCAGGTTTTCTCCGGGCCGAGTGGGGCTGATGACTGAGGTTTTATTTTACTTCAGCCCTTTGTGACACACTTCTGGAGTTCTAGTCTACGCGAAACGATCGCGCGCGCTCACGTCAGGCTCTGCCCCGCCCACTCGTTCATCCGCTTCGCAGCCTTGGACGCCATGAACTTCTCCTTCCCTTTCATCAGCAGCGGATCCTCCACCACGTAGTCGTCCACGGAGGCGTGGTACTCGCCCCGCCTCGGTTCCTTTGAAAACTTGAGCGAGTGCGACTTCCAATCCGAGTCGTCCTCGTCGTCGTCGTCGCCGTAGTAGAGGCCTTCGGAGACGAACCGCGTGACTCCCGCGCCGCCCTCCCGCGCCTCCTCCTCGCCTTCCTTCTCGGCAGCAGCGGCGGCGCCGTCGTCCTCGTCGGCGCCGTCGTGTCTCGCCGCCGCCTTCAGGCTCCCCACGAGGTTGCTCTCGAACGCCTTGAGCTTCTTCAGCATCCCCTTCTCGCGCCCCGCGACGGTCTTGCGCTTGTGCTTCGTCTCCACGCGTCGCACCTCGCTCGCGGTCATCAGCTCAGCCTCCTCGGAGGTGAGCTTCGCCTTGCCGATCCCGAGCTTTCGCAGCCGGCTCGCCTCCTTCTCCCTCTTCTCCTCGGCGCGGCGCTCCTTCTCCGCAGCCTTCTCCTCCTTCCGCCGCCGTTTGGCCTCCTTCTCATCCGCGTCCGCAGTCTCCGCGGCGACGCGCGCGGCGACATCCCCGAACTGCGCCTGCATCGACGCCGCCTTCTCCCGCATGCGCCGCTCAAAGTCGCCCAGCCCGCCGTCGCCGTCGCCCCCCTCGGGTTCCTCCTCGCCCGCCTCCCTCGCCGCGAGTTTGGCGCGCATCCGTTCGCGGAACGCCTTGGTCCGCTCCAGCTCCGTCGCGTCCGCGTCTAGCGCCGCGGCCTCCTCGGCAGATCCCGGCTTGGCGATGCGTTCGTCGTGCTCCGCGGCGTCGGCGTCGAAGACGGACTTGACTTTCGGCTTTGCCATCTTCGCGAGCTCCTCCTCCTCCTCGCCGGCTTCCTCTCCGAAGGACAGCAGGTTGAGCTTCTTCTTCTCCTTCTTCTTTTTCTTCTTCTCGCCCCCGGGTTCCGCGTCGTCCACGTCGCCGTCCAGCTTCTTGGTGACCCGCGGGACGATGTCTTCGAAGGGGTTCCACACGATCTCCGCCTTGAGGATCTTCGGGTAGGGCTCCACGGGTCGATCGCCGTCCACCTCGAGGTCGGCGATCTGCAGGGCGTTGTAGATGGTGTGTCCGGTGACTTTGCCGAAGATCGTGTGCTTGCGGTCGATCCAGTCGGTTCGCTCGAGGGTGATGAAGAACTGGCTGCCGTTGGTGTCGCGGCCGCCCGCGTTGGCCATGGCGAGTTGCCCGCGATGGTTGAACTTGATCCGCGAGTGGAGTTCGTCCTTGAAGGGTTCGCCGTAGATGGACTCGCCGCCGTGCCCCGTGCCCGTGGGATCTCCCGTCTGGATCATGAAGTCCTTGATGATGCGGTGGAAGATGCAGCCGTCGTAGTAGCCCTCCATGCACAGCTGGACGAAGTTGCGACATGCTTTTGGAGCCTCCTTGGGCCAGAGTTCCACCTCGATCTCGCCGTGCGAGGTGGTGAGCAGCACCTTGCCCTCCGTCGGCGGCTCGAGCTGGTATACGTTCGACATGACTCCTCGGGTCGCGCCTGCACCGTCCCCCGCGGCTCGTCCCCGGTGCGAGTGCCCTGCGTTGTGCCCGAGGTTTAGGGTTGAGGACGACGAAATAATCTTTCGCGAGTCGCCAAAATAACTGCTCGGGACGCCCCCGAGATCACACGCGGGGCGCGCTGGTCCTTCCGACCAAAGCAAGAGACGAGCATGCACGCTGCGATGACCATCGCATCGCACGTTGCCCTCACGCGCGCGCGGTCGACCCCAGGGGCGGCGAGGAACCCGAGGGTGGCCACCCGTTCAGCGCGCGTTGTTACGCAAAACGCCGGACGACCCGCCCGAACAATGACTCCCGCCGCTCTGAGCCTGGACGGCCAGGAGTCCACGTCAGGCGAAGCTCGATACACCACGCTCGAGGTTGGAGATTTCGCCAAGCTGGACCTCGGCCGGACCGCGCGCACGGGCCTTCCCGAGGTGGTGTGGGGCCCGGGAAAGACCCCAGGGCAGATCGCGAAGATCATGCTCGCGCTGCGCGACCGCCAGTCCGCGGTGATGGCGACGCGCGTGGACCCGGAAGTGTACGAAAAAATCCGTTTAATCGAACCCGCGATCGAGTACGACTCCTTCGCGCGCGTGTGCACCCTACAGGGCTCCGCCGACGCCCCGCCCACGCCCGTCGTCCACGGAACGCTCGCGGTGCTCACCGCGGGAACCGCCGACCTCGCCGTCGCAGAGGAAGCGACAATCACCGCTCGGCTCATGGGCGTGGAGGACGTCCGGCTCATCGCCGACGTGGGCGTCGCGGGGCTTCAGAGACTACTGTCCCGGCTGGATGAGATACGGGAGGCGGACGTGGTGATGGTGGTGGCGGGGATGGACGGAGCGCTGCCGAGCGTCTGCGCCGGTTTAATCGACGCGCCCGTCATCGCCGTGCCCACGAGTGTCGGGTACGGAGCCGCGATGGGGGGTCTGAGCCCGCTGATGGCGACGCTGAACTCGTGCGCGACTGGGGTGACGGTGGTGAACATCGATAACGGGTTCGGGGCGACGATGTCGGCGATCAAGATGCTTCGCGCGGCGGAGCGACTAGCACAAAAAATGGTTTAGCTGCGTGAAAACAACGAAAGAATAGTTATCTGGTGGAACCCCCGAAACGCGATTCCGACTCCTCCCTCAGCTGGCTCCGTATAGGCTCCAGCAGGTCCTCCTGCCTCAGCACTCTGCGAAGCCTACCCTCGTTGTCCGTGATGGCCACCGGCTCATCGTGCGCGGCGGCGGCGCATATGACCGCGACGTCGCCCACGGTGGCGGTGTCCCCTTCGATGACAGCCGGCGACATGCCCATAACCTCCCGAACCTTGGCGTCGACGTCGAAGAAGAGCGCGTCCGGCGATCCCCGCAGGACACCGACCGGCCGGAGCTCCTCGTCGATGACCACCGCGATTCCCTCGCGACCGACCGCGGCGGCGGCGGGACCCGCGGGCTCGTCGTCCCTCACCACGAACCTGTACGCCCCCGTGTCGTTTCCGCCCAGCGGGCTCGAGAACCACCCGAGGGAGAAACCCGCATCCACGGCGTCACGCCGCGCGGTGTCGTCCAGGTCGAGGTCCTCGAAATCGTCATCGTCCTCGTCGACCGTCATGCCAACCTCCGGTCTGAGCTCGCGCAACAAAGTGGACGGGTCGACGCCGCCGCGGAAAATTAAGGGTTCGGCTTCACCCGCGAAGAGCCGCCCCGCCGCGCCCGCCCACAGCTCGAGGGCATCCGCAGCCTCGGACGACCTCAACGACGGCGCAGCCTTGGGCGCGGTCCAGTCGTACTGGGGCTTACCGATGGGCACGCCAAAGTCGCGCTTGAACGCGTTGTTGTAAAAGCCGCCAAAGCCGGATGCCGAGGGAACCGGAATGTCGTCCTCGTCGAGAGACGGGAGGAACTCGTCATCCTCGTCCAGGGACGCGAAGCCCCACGCGCTGTCGATGAGATCGAGCGCCTGGGTGATCCCCCACATGGACTTATCGGACCTGTCCTGCGATCGATCGACCGCGACGTCGTCGACGTTGCAGTTGAGAAAGCCAGCGTCCTCGCCAACCTCGGGCGCGATTTCCTCGAGGACGCACTGCTCCGCTCCCTGGTCGCCACCCTCCGCCGCAGCGGACAGGGATCCCATGGCGGGGATACCGCCCGCGGGGACCACGTCACCGCGGCTGACTATCTCCTTCACGAACAAGGAGACGAGAAGCTCGGTGGACCTGTCCCTCAGCACCTTGGACGATGCCGAGTAATCCAGCTTCTTCAGCCGCTCCAGCGCGGCTCTCGCGCCGTCGGCGTCGCCCGCCGCGGCTTTCGCCTCAGCCTCGCACATGACAACCTCAGCCTCGACGGCGGGCCCGCCGCTGAACCCGAGGGGTCGGCCAGGGATCGCGCCGCCGACGGAAGCCGCCGCGGCGACGTCGTTGGCGGACAAGAGATCCTCGGACGTCGCTTTCTTCCCGCGTCGACCCTTCGACTCGCGCTCCGCCCGCCGCTCCGCGAGGACCCGCTCGAGACGTTCCGCCAATAGACGCACGCCGCGCACGTCTCCCGTCGCAGCCTGCGCGCGCATCACGCCCAGGTACACCCTGGCCGGGAGCTTAACCCTCGGTTCATCCTCCGCGGTGTATAAAGTCGCGAGCGCGCGGTCCAACGATCCGTGCGCCACGAACGCGTCCACCAGCGCCCCGTAGCATTGCGGATCCGGGGGCGGTCCGAGTGGCCCGCGCACCTCGGCGTACATCGCCTCGACGCTCTCGATGCCGCCCTGGTGCTCCGCGCCGGTGTACCCGCGCGCCGCCGCAGCCTCCGCGCGCGCCGTCGTCGTGTACGACACCGCGTCCGGGTACATGCTCCGGTCGCCGGTTCTCGCCGCGATTTTACGCATGCGCGCGATGAGCGCCCTGGCCCAATCCGGCCGTCCCCCGCGCTGGCACGCCTGTATCGCGATGTTGTACGACACCTGCGACGGCTTCGACGGGTGGTGCGGGCAGTCTTCCATCTCGCGTAGCACCGCGATGGCGGACAAGGGATCCTCGGAGAGGGCGTGAGCCTTGGCGACTCCGTTCCAAGCGGCTTCAGCGTCGGACACGCCGTCGACTCGTTCTCTGCCGTCCACGATGCGCTCCTTCCAGTTTAAAACTCTGTTTTTGAACTCCCTGGCGCGGGCCACGTCGCCGCTGTCGGCGCACGCGTCCAGGACGGTGAGCAGCGTCCTTGTCTGCGCCACCCTCGGGGGGTACCACTCGGTTCCCATCTCGTCCCTGTACGACTCCATCTTGAGCGGCACGTCGCACTTGCGCCACTTCCCGGCTGCGGCGACGTAGATGGTTCCGTTGCGTCCCACGCCGATCTTGCTGTCCCGCGGGCCTCGGCCTTTCTCCCACGCGTCCAGTAAAAGGAGCGCCTCGCGGAGCCGTCCCGCGCGTCCGTGCGCGCGAATCAGCGCGTTGTACGCCGGGCCGCCCGCGCCGACGCCGCCCGGGCCGTCGAGCTGCTGGAGGAGCTTGAGCCCCCGGCTCAGATCCCCGCACTTGCAGCACGCGCCGATCACCGCGCCCATGGTGATGCGGTGTCCGTTCGTCGTCTCCGGGATCGGGCTCGCCTCCACCAGCGCGAAGACCTTGTCGAGCTGTCGCCTGTCGCCCAACTCCTTGATGCGAGCCACGAGCTTCTTCCCCCGCAGCCTCTGCTGGCGGTTGCCCGCGGGCTTCCCGTCGTTCCCGGCGTCGCCGTTCCGCGGCTTGGCGCCGAATTCGAATCCGAGGCCCGCCGCGTCGGTCATGAGAGGTGAATCGCCGAACGAGGGTGAATCGGACCGGTGCTGCTCCTGCATGGCTGCCCATCCGGACGCCGCGCCGTTCGTCTGCGCCGAGAGAGATGGAAAAATCTGGCCCTGGGATGCCCCGGAGGCTTCGCCCAGGGACCCCGGGGACGACGCCGCGCCCCACGAGTTTGAGTCCCTCGGACGATCCCATCGCCTCTCCCTGCTCGTTCGTCGCTTGCGCGCGACGCGGATCACCTTATCGGGCGCCGCGGAGGGTTGCTCGCCGGCTTTTTTCTTGCCCGCGCTCGCCTTCGCGCCCGGTTCCCGCTCGCGATCGCTCGCGACGGGATCTGCCGACGCGCGCGTCCGTACATCGCGCGGATGGGCCGTGTCCATCGCCGTGCGACGCCAGGCGTTACCTCCGGTCCACGCGCGGGACGACAGATCGCCGTCAGGCCCCGCGTGCCTCGCGTCGAGCGCGCTCCATCTCGCGACGGCGCCCGAGTCACTGGGAGATAAGCTTCCCAGTCTCGACGTGGACGCCGCGGGGGTGGCATCGCGTCGCGTCGACTCGCCGATCCTCGCGCTCAACGGCGAGGACCTTCGAGGCGATGCGCCCGCGGACGCCACCGCGGCGCGGCCCGAGGGCCCCGCCGTGGACGGCGAGCTCGCGGGTCCGCGATTGGCCACCAACCCCAGGCACGATGAAAGTTGCTGCGTTGAGCAGCCCCTCATTGTGTGTGCCGAACCCCCTCTCTCTAACTACCTACGCCGAGTGATTCGCTCGCATCGCGCGATCGAACGCTTCTCTCTCTTATCGTAACTACGGCGTCGGACTACACACGCGTCGCCGCCACGCGCGTTCCCTATTATGAAGACTCGCGACGGCACGCGCCACGTCCTCGACGCGTAAAATCGAGGGTCAAGCACTGGCCTCGCAAAAACTGGAGATCTTCCAAATCCACCAATCAGCGGCGAGCTTTGCAGCAGCTTTGCACTCCGCACTGCGCAAATCAGTTAGGGATCTATTTAGTGTTAGCCTCCAACGGCGAGTAGTCTGTTTCAGCGTAATTGCGAAAACCCACAGTGCTACGTGACTGATGAACACTTTCACATCGACTCAAGAATCCAGCCAGACACACGGGAGGTGCAGCGCGGCTGGGTCGGTGCCGACGAAGACGACGCGAGGTGCACGACTGACCGCGGTGCCCTCGACGGAGACGTGAACCTCCGCCGCCGCACGGGAGTAACGTGGAGTCGTCATGATAACCCCCACGGACGACCTGCGCGAGGTGCTGGAGCAGGGCGTTCAGTGGAACCCGCTGCTCACCTCGCGGCTGGTCACCGACGAGGACCTGCAGGCCATCCAGCGCTACGATACGCGCGACGAGGACGCGCGAGCCGACCTGATGGACGAGGTACGTGAACAAAATCCCATCCGATACTTGAATCCCCGTCGTGCCTCCTTTCCTCGCCCAAAGGATGGTGGATCTCGCGGCCGCCCTAATAAAATCTAACATCCCACCCCCGACACTCCTGACCCGTATCGCAGGAGGGAGACGCGTGCGCTCGCGCGTTCCTCAACGTCCTCGGTGACGTATCGCAGACCGAGTACGTCCAGTACACCCTCGCGCTCGTCACGCGGATGCTCGCTGACGACAAGACCCGCGCCGCTCACTTTTTATCGGCGGAGAAGAAAAACGACGACGGGGAGAAGAAAAGCGACGACGGCGCCGGGGCGCGGGCGCACGCCGTCTTCCTCGGGCTGCTCGCCTCCCCCGACTGGTTCACGCGCGAGAAGGCGGTGTTCTGCCTGACGCGGCTCATCGACCAAAGGCCGGCGAGGGATAAGAAGCTGGGGCTCCGAGCGGAGGACCGCGAGGGCGCAGAAGACGTCGTGCCGAATGAAAATGAATCCGTAGCCGGCGCCGCGACGATCCGGCTAGTCCGTTGGCTCTGCCGGGAGCTCGCCGCGCCCGCGCCGTCGCACACCACGCGTGCGGTACCGTCGTGCGTCGCCGCGCTCGCGTCGCTCCTCTCCATCCGCGAGGTTCGGCCCATCGCGCACCGAGCGGGCGCCGTCGACGCGATCGCTCCTCTGCTCCGAAGAAACGCGGGACCGCACGACGTCCAGGAGATCTACGAGGCTGCACTCTGCGCGTGGCTCCTCACCTTCCACCCGCCCGCGCGTGACGCCATGGCGCGTCTGGGTTGCGTGCGCGGGTTGATGGATGTGGCGGGGACGGCGGCGAAGGAGAAGGTGGCGCGGGTCGCGACGCTCGCTCTGAGAAATCTGGCGATGTTATCGAGCGGCGGCGGCGGTGACGACGATGCGGTACCGACGACGTCCGGCAGCGTCGTCGTCGGCACGAGCCTCGCGGCGCAGGAGGAGGCGATTCGTAAGCTGGTTCAGAACCTGAGGCTTCGGGACTTCCACGACGAGGAGCTCCTCGCCGCGCTGACCGACCTCGAGGACGAAGTGCTGGCGCGGCGGAAAGAGGCGAGCTCGTGGGACCGGTACGCGGCGGAGTTGATGTCGGGCACGATGGACTGGACCGCCGCGCACACCGACGAGGGGTTCTGGCGGGAGAACGCGTCCAAGCTGACGGACAACAACTGCCGGCTCTTGCGAACGCTCGTCGCCGCCGCCGGCGACGCGGGCGCGGATGCCCGAACGCTCGCGGTGGCGTGTCACGATTTGGGCGAGTTCGCCACGCACTACCCCGCGGGGCGGTTCCTGGTGCACGATCTGAAGGGAAAGGAGTGCGCGATGCGGCTGCTGGCGCACGCCAACGACGAGGTTCGCAAACAGGCGCTGCTGTGCACGCAGAAGCTGCTCGTGGCGAAGTGGCAGTTCCTCGACAGGCCTGGGGGCGGCGAGGTGACCGCGTGAGGATGACGCTGACCTGTGTTACACGACGTCTAGACTATGTACACCGATAATAGAGATTGAGATTGAATGATGTGCCGCGAACCCTTTTAGGACCACCTGCCGTGCAGCGTGCCGTCGGCGCGGACCCTGCCCCTCCTCACGACCTTGGTCTTGTAGTGCATGGCGTAGGTGACGGCGCCGCAGAAGATGAGGATCATGGGCATCATGATGTTCAGGAAGAGGGTAGAGTCTCCCACGGGATCCTTCATACCCTTGACGAAGCAGCCCTCAAGGATTTTACCTTCGCTGTCGAAATCTCCACCTGTTGTGGTGTCGAGCCACACGGAGTTGCTAAAGCCCCCCCGCTTGGAGTTGCAGTACATCGGGAATAGCGCATAGGCGGAGGCTGACACCATCATATAGAACAGCGTGAATCCCGCGACGTATAGGCAGTAGCCTGACAGGATGATCCACTTGAACCAGGAGTACCACTTGATGAAGAACTTCTCATCCTCCCTAGCGTCGCTCAGAGACATCGAGACGTAGGAAGCGAGGCCGACGATGAGGGACATTGTCAGGCAAGAGGAGGAACGCATGCCGCGGACGAGGATGGTGCCCGACGGGGAGAGCGAGTAGGTATCGCCGATCCCTTGCTCACCGAACGACTTGATCATCAGATTTCCTTTATCATCCTCAGCTCCTTGGTACGTAACACCCATGAACACGTTGTAGTAGTCCTGGTCCATCTCCAGGAGCTTTTCCTTCTCGAACGCCGCGAGGAACGAGATGCTGAAACCGAGAGTGAACGTGTTGAGCATGAGAAGGTTGTTTATGAGTCCCTCGATGTCCTCGAAACTGTGCTGCACCTTGGGAGGGATCACCTCCTTCTTCACCTCCGGCTTGGCCTTCGGAGTCTCGGTACGGGCAAGGCTCGAGTCATTGGTTTTGGGGGGCATTGATGTCGTAGTTTAGGTCGCCGGTGTAGAACGGCGTGGTCCCGGTGGGTTTGGGCCGGATTGACGGTGTCTCAATCGGTCGCGTCGATACCCACGATGTGTAAGAGCGAGTCGCGACTGGCCCGCGCGCGAGAAAGTGGCGGGGTCGGCGACGTCGCGCAGGTATCGAGCTTGGGCATGCGTGGAAACGCCCAAAGGTCGAGAATATCAAAAAGATCCAAGTTGGCAATGTGCGATCCGATTTATATGCGTATCAGTCAGCTTGAAATCACATTTAATTGTGACTAAATAAGCTATGCACTATCCGGCTCACGAGGTGACGCAACAAGAAACTTTTTCGCTTTTTGGCATTTGGCACGCACCAGAAGAGCACACACCGAGACGGCGTCGAACCACGATGGTCGCGTTCGCTCAACAAACATCCGCGCTCGTCGCATCACGCGCCGCGCCCGCGGGTCCGTCCCGCGCCCGCGCGCCTCTCGCCGCCCGCGTCACCGCTTCCTCCCGCTTCCTCGGACACGGTGGCTCGCAAATGCCGTCCCTCAATTCGGCGGCGGCGGCGCGTCGCTGGTCCGAGGCGCCCGGACGACGCTCCATCGCGCCGCGCGCGTCCGACGACGACGACTGGGAGAAGCTATTCAAAGACCTCAAGCCCCTCGCGCCCGACCTCTCCGCCGCGCAGCTCGAGGTCCTCGAGCGCGCCCTCGCCAAGGGCCGCAGGCAGGTGCCCATCGTCGCCATCGCCAAGGAGCTCGAGCTCTCCCGCGACGAGGTGCTCGCGTGGGTCAAGTCCAACGCCTCGCGCGTCCCCGAGCTCGCCAAGCAGTACCCGCCCGATCCATACGAGAAGGTGGCCACGGTTAGGCTCACCGAACGACCCGAAGTCGACCGACGCGAGGGACGCGCCCCACGCGGGTACGACGATGACGCAAATTACGATTCGCAAACCTCGTACCTCAAGAACGCGCCGGGCGCCAAACACGTCCCAAAAGGCATGCCCGCGTACAAAGCGTACACCAAGACCCGGCTCGGGTCCAACAACGTGGCGACGCTCGAGAAGGTGTACGCATCCGACACGCACCCCAGCGACGACATGGTGGAGAGCGTGAGGCGGGCGACTAAGCTCCCGAGAAGCAAGATCGTCGCGTGGTTCAAGACCAAACGCGAGGAGGACAAGATGGAGAAGAGACGCGCGGTGCGTGAGAGGTTCGGGGGGGAGGACGAGTACGACGAACGCGCGGGCGACGGGGGGGAGGATGGGTTCTACGAGCGGCGCGGGGGTGGTCGCGGGGGTGGTCGCGGGAGGGGGGGCCGCGGCGGCGGACGGGGGCGCGCCGGCGGCGGTGGCATGAGAGAGGGCGGCTCGGGCGACGCGTACGGCGCCAGGCAGGAGCGGGGACGCCGCGACTCCACCAGCGAGTGGAGCGGTCGCCGCGGTTGATCGATGTGCATATTCGTTTGTTTCGAGTTGTCGTATGAGTTAACACTTAAACGTAAGTCACCGCATCGTAAGTCAAAGCTCGATGTCGTCGTTCATGATGACGAATCTCCGTTCCGAGCGTTCCTTTCGCAGCTGCGCGTGCACGTACGCGAGCGCGACCGCCGTGAGCGCCCATCCGAGCCCGAGTAACACCGACGCCGCGGTCGACCCCGCCCTCGCGTCGCCGTCCGGCTCGCACGCGCCGGAACTCGCGCCCGGAGCCCCGCCCGGACTCTCCGGCCCCGGCCCGGACCCGACCCCTTTGTTGGGACACGACGCGACGTCCCTGACGAACACCGCGCGGTCCACGGGCTCCATCGCCTGCGCGGAGATGTCGTTGCTGGACTTGCAGTTCACGCCGCGGTCCCCGGTGGGCGCGTACCAGTCTCCGTTAAAAAACTCTGTGGTTCCAGCCGCTTCCACGCAGGTAGTCCGGCGCCACTCCCACGTCGCGTGCGTCGCGTTGTGAAGCTCGAGCCGCCCGGCGCCGAAGGACCCTTCCCGGAACGCGCTCCAGCCCGGCTGCGGGTCCATCCAAGCGCCGCCGTACGGGCCCTCGTAGTTCCCCCCGTCGCCGACGACGATGTGCGCCGTGCCGCACTCGTCGGGCGCGTAGTCGTACACGGCTCTGCTTCGCTCGTAAGAGTGCACGTGCCCGTTGAGGACGACGTCGACGCCCGCGTCGTACAACATCTTCTCCAGCGCTCGTCTCGCGCGCTCCGCCTCTTTAAAGTGCCCGTGGTTGGAGTTGTACCACGGCACGTGGAACACGACGACGATCCACGGCGTGACGGCTCGGTTGACTTTTTTCAAATCCTTCTCGAGCCACCGGGTCAAAGGAGCGTCCGACCCGTCGAACGTCCCGGGCCCCTCCGACGGCGCGTAGCTGCTGAACCCGATGACATGCGCCAGCCCGACGTCCACGCTCCACCACTCGGGCGATGCGCTCCCGCTCGCGTGGTGCGGGGACGGGTAGCGGGTGTGGTACGCCTGCGACTCGAGGCCGTTACTAGTCACGTCGTGGTTCCCGGCGACGAAGAGGCTCGGAAGCCGGTCCATCACCCCTTCCGCCAGCCTACCGAACGTGTCCCACCTCGGCGGGAACCCATCCGCGTAGGACAGGTCACCCGTGTGCAGGAGCACGTGCACGTCATCCATCGAGGCTACGTGGTCAAACACCGCGGCGGTCACCTCGGTCTGACCGGTGTCTCCCACCACGGCAAACACGGTGGACGCGTGCGTCTCTTTCCCGGCGATGGCGTCCTCTTTGAACTCCTTTACTGAATCCGGCGGTGCGTTGAAGTGCCTGTGTGTCTTTGTATCGTGCGGTATGGCGTAGTGGTAGTGCTCGGAACCCTCGAGTCCGGTGAGGTGCGCGACGTTGATGATTGGCGATTGGTATTGGGCATCCGGGTTGTTGTACGCGAGGCAGATGGCTTTGGACCACGGCGGCGAGCCGAACCAGCCGTTGGGTACGACATCGTCCGCGTTGTTCACGACGCGGTAGTTGGCGGCGTCGTGTTCCGCCCACGTCGACGTGTTGGCGAGGGACACGAGGTCCTCGAGTCGCACCGGGGTTCGCGGGCCCATCGTCGGTGAGACGCTCTGACCCTCGGCGAGGCAAATCTGCGCGGTGTAGGCTGTGGACGTGAAGGTGGCCTCCTCCCACTTGACCGACGTCTCGTCCTCGCCCTCGACGTGTTTGTGGTACTTGACCACGTGGCCGTCGTCGAGGGCCGAGCGCGTGGCCCAGACGACGTGCATGGCGCCGGGACCCGCGGGCAGCAGGTGTACCTGCTCGGGCTGAGGCGCGAGATCCCCACCCTCGGATTCTTCCGATAGACGTCGACGCGACAGCCTCGGGTCGGTGAGGTCCAGCGCGGGGTGCGCGGGAGGCCTGGTGAACGCGCTCGAGATACCCGCGTGGTTCTCGACGGCGGCGGCCGCCGCGTCGGCCGAGGCCGAGAAGGCTACGAGCAGCAGCGGCAGCAGCGCGTGCATGGCGGGGTGCCGTCGGCTAACCTGGGTGGCCGAGCAAAGAAGATTCGAACTTTTTTGTCAACCGACCAACGCGGCAGCAGACCAAGACATCTCGAGTCATTTCGCCGAGTGTCCGACCGCGAAAGCGAAAACGGCCACATGGCAAAACCGTGTCACCATCCATCAATCGGCCTCAGTGTCAATGCAGGGAGCGCCGTGATGGGGGCGTGCGTGTCCACCGATCGCGACACGTCGTCGACCGACGATGCGAGGGATCCACGCGTACCCCGATTCGAGCGCCCCCGACGCGCGGAGTTCTCCGGGAGGACCGCGGTGGACCTGCACCTCGACCTCGACCGGTGCGCCACCAATAATGCGGAAAGTCCAACGCGCGACGACGACGGGAAAGGGCCCGTCGGACGCGTCGCGAGGGCGACGAACGATCTCGGAGGCGATACGCGGGCGATCTACAAGCACCGTGTGAGTTCAAGGAAGGTCGATGACGACGACGATAGATCCATCGACAGTCCCCGGGGACGCGGCTCATCGGAGTCCCCGCGAGCGGTCGGGGAATTCCTCGGCGATGACGATTCCGTCGAGGAGGCGGACGAGCGGACCATCCGGTGGCAGCGCGGCGAGCTCGTGGGAAGCGGCGGGTTCGGCCGCGTCTACGTCGGCCTCGACCTGGACACCGGCGGGATGCTCGCGGTGAAACAGATCGTCATCGCGCCCAGGATACAAAGGGTGGCGGGGGTATTGACGGCGCTCACAAACAATCAACGCGTCGACGACGATGAGAGCGATCGAGCCGCGGACGAGAGCGTGCGACGCATCGAGCAGGAGGTGGCCCTCATGCGTCGCCTCAAGCACCCGAACATAGTCTCCTACCTGGGCACGGAGCGCACCAGGGAGGACGTGTTTACCATATTCATGGAGTACGTACCGGGGGGTTCGATTCATTCGCTGCTGCAGAGGTTCGGGAGCTTCGGGGAAACCGTCATCCAGAAATACACGCGGCAGATACTGCTCGGGCTGGAGTACCTGCACAGGCACCAGATCATGCACAGGGACATCAAGGGCGCGAATATCCTGGTGGACAACCAAGGGTGCGTGAAGCTCGCGGACTTTGGGGCTAGTAAGCGGCTGGCGGAGATTGTCACCGTCGACGGCGTGCACAAGAGCATAAGGGGCACGCCGTACTGGATGGCGCCCGAGGTGATCAAGCAGACGGGACACGGGCGACAGGCGGATATATGGTCCGTCGGGTGCACCATACTGGAGATGGCGACGGGAAAGCCCCCGTTCAGCGAGTTTGGCAGCCAGGTCTCCGCGCTCTTTCACATCGCGTCCGGCACGGGGCCGCCGCCGATACCCGAGTTTCTCTCCGCGGAGGCGCACGATTTTCTCATACTGTGCTTCAACAGGGTTCCCCGCGACAGGCCGAACGCGTCGCGGTTGCTACGACACCCGTTCGCGATCGCGTCGCCGTCGAGCGGGTCGAACTCTCCGGTGAAGTGTCCGCCCCGGCCCGACCCGGCGCCTCCCGTCGACCAACTCGAACCAAGCACTGACCTACACACCGATTTCAGCGTCCACGAGGGCGTCGCGGCGGTGCCCGAGGACCAACTCTCGGCGAGCGTGGATAAGGCGGTATCGATCGGCGAGGTTGTCGTGCGGTCCAAGTCCGAGGCCCAGAGACGCGCCGGGGAGCTCGAAGTCGAGAAGAAGCTGAGAAGGGCCGCGTCTAGCCCGCTCGAGGTGGGCGGGCCCGTCGAGCCCCGCGTGGAACACGAGGACGCGAGGCGGAAGCAGTGGGAGGAGGAGTTGAGGCGCGAGTTGGAGGTGCAGCGCGCGGAGATGCGGCGGTGCCACGGCAGAGATAGGGTGGTGAGCGCCGTGTAGTAGTCGGGTGCAATAAAACCTGTTCGCCTTCCTGACGTTCTCAAATGAAGCGCCGGAAACGTTTCGAGTCCGTGGACGGGGACATTCCGACACAGCTTTCGCGCGCCGACCACGCGACGGGGAAGATTCCAGCGACAGGGAGAAGGACACTCGCGGGGAAAACATCGCCGAATCAGCCACGGCGGGGCTTCCACGTCGCATCCCGCGCGTTCCCAACGCAGACGACGCGCCGCACACGCATTCGCCAAATCCGGAGCTGAAACGTTTCATTCAGCTTAATTAGGCCCGGACGTCACCCCCGATCGGGTCGCACGCCGCCGTCGTAGACGTACTCGATGTCCGGGAGAGCGTTCGAGGCATCGGGTGAGCGCATCGATGAGGAGATCGGGTCCCGGCCTATGAAGAGCACGCCCGTCCGTCGCCGCTCCGGCGCTCGCGTATCGTCCCGCGGGCGTCCCCCGCGAGATGCGAGCGGGCTGCACGCCAGCGATGCGTATGCCAGCTCCAGCGAGGTGATCGTGTCCATCCTTCCCACGGACGGCGACATGAAGGCCAGGCAGAAGCGCGCCACCATGGCGGGAGGCATCTCTCCTAGGACATCCTTCACCAACGGTCTCGCCCGGCGCAGGCCCTTCATGTCCGAGATGGTCCCCCACGGGCCACTGGCCCACAGGAGCAGCTTCGCGGCGAGGCAATCCGCGATGCACTCGCAGTTCATCACCCTCGACGCCGACCCGACGCCGGTGTACAAACGCAGGATCGCCGCGTTCATCGACGGTACGCGCGTTACACTCTTCATGACCGCGGTCACGCTGTGGACCCTCTTCGGCGACGACATCCGGCTGCTGGCGTTTGCGCAGGAAGACGACAGGATCTTCGTGTACGTCGTGTACGTGTGCTTCTTTCTCTTCGCGCTGGAGATGATTCTCGCGTGCGTCGCGAAGCGCGATTACCCCTTCAGCTTCTTCTTCTGGCTCGACACGATGGCAACCATGTCCCTCCTCATCGACATACCTGAGTTCATGGCGGCGACGGGTTTCCCCGAGTGCTACCACGACGCCGACTTCTTCATGAGCGCGGACTGGTCTTTGCTCGAACACTCCGATCTCTCTGGTATAAGCTCCGAGTCGATCGAGGTCGGCGGTGGCGGCGTGCCGACGTCCGCGCTGGACGGCGGGACCACCGGCGCGATCGCGCGCGCGGGTCGTGCCGCGCGCGTGGGCACGCGCCTCGGCCGGATCCTCCGCATGGTTCGCCTGCTTCGGGTCTTCAAGCTGTACAAATCCTGGCACGGCGTCAATAACAGGAGCTCAACAACCGGCGAGGACACCGACACCAAGGCGCCTTTGAAGACCAAGAAGACCGACACGCTCCTCGACGACGTCGCCGCGGAGGCCGAAGACGACGAGATCCTGCGCAAGACGGAGGAGACGCGCGTGGGCGCGAGGCTCTCCGACCTCACGACCCGCCGCGTCATCGTCGGCGTCCTCGCGCTGCTCTTCATGCTCCCCCTCTTCGACCTCCACACCTACGACAGCAGGACCGGGCTCGAGCACGGCGGTCTCCGCATGCTCCACACCATGTTCGTCACCAACCCCGGCACCGAGCGCTCCGACGGATTCTACGACGCCGTGGAGACGTACGCGTCCCAGGCTAAGGGCATGTACGCCCTGGTCGTGGACGGCGTGGACTTTTCGGCTCACCCAAAGACGGATTTCACGCTGAACCCGGACATCGGAGCCAGCCTGCGATGCGAGGAGCACCAGTACACCACGTACGTCTCCGAAGCAGACGGTTCCATATCCTACGCGTTCTTCGAAATGCGCGACGACAGCAGGCTCAAGGCTTCGCTGAACATGGGTCGCACCGCGTTCGTGTGTTTCGTGCTCGGCCTCGGCGCGATGCTGTTCAGCAAGGATGCCAACACCCTCGTGCTCAAGCCGATTGAACGCATGGTCAAGAAGGTCCGTGAGGTGAGCGAGAACCCGTTGAAACGCTTCGAGGTGTTTGAGGACGACGACGACGGTAGCACGCAGATGGAAACGCGCATGCTCGAGAACTCCATCGCCAAGATCTGCGGGCTCCTCGCCGTCGGATTCGGCGAAGCCGGCTCCGAGGTCATCGCCGAGAACATGAAACGCGGCGGCGAGATCAACCCCATGATCCCGGGGAAGAAGATCGTCGCCATCTTCGGCTTCTGCGACATTCGTCAGTTCACCGATACCACCGAGGTGCTCCAAGAGGGCGTCATGGAGTTCGTCAACACCATCGGCAAGATCGTCCACATGGAGGTGCACCTTCACGGCGGATCCGCGAATAAAAATATCGGCGACGCTTTCCTCCTCGTGTGGAAGTTTCCAAAGGAGATCACCCTCGCCGACGTCGAGAACCCGGAGCGAACAACCCCGGCGAAACGAGCCATCATCGCGGAGGTTGCGAACAACGCGCTCGCGTCTTTCGTGATCATCATGGCGAGCCTTCGCCGCAGCGCCAGGTTGAACCGCTACCGCCGCAACCTGAGGCTGAACAAGCGGATGCCCAATTTCGAGGTCAAGATGGGCTTCGGTCTGCACGTCGGCTGGGCCATCGAGGGAGCCATCGGGTCGGAGTTCAAGGTGGACGCGTCCTACCTCTCCCCAAACGTCAACCTGTCCGCCAGGCTCGAGGCTGCGACGAAACAGTTCGGCGTCCCGCTCCTAATCTCCGAGGAATTCGTTCGCATCTGCGGCGAACGCGTCCGGGCGCAGTGCCGCCAGATCGACAGGGTCACCGTCAAGGGATCGATCGAGCCCATGGGTATATTCACGTACGATACCTGCGTCGAGGCGGTGCCCGAACCCGCCGCGGACTCCGACCCGACCATCTCGCCCGAGGATGAATCCAACTCGTTCATCGATTACGAGGATGAGTTCGCGGAACACCCCGACATCGTCGCGCTGCGACAGGGCGTCACCCAGCACTTCCTGTCCGAGTTCGCCCGGGGCTTCCAGCTGTACAGCGGCGGTGACTGGGAACGCGCCGCGCAGGTTCTCCGAGGAGTCTCTGAGAGCACGAGTAAGGACGGAGGGGGGCAGCCCGACGGACCGACCGCCGCGCTCCTCAACTTCATGAACGAGCATCACAACAGGGCTCCGAAGGGCTGGATGGGCTACCGCGAGCTCACCGAGAAGTGAACGAGAAGCTCACGACCGTTCATCATTCGTTACCCTACGCATTCTACTTTGAAATCACAACTCCATCTTGCTAATAAGCACGTCTTCGTCGTCCTCCTCCCGGCTCCCGCTCGCGACGTTTCTAAAATTGACAAACGACGAGATGAAGGCGCTCTCATCCAGGTTGAGCGTCGCGTGCCACCACCCGTCGGGGAACCACACGGCATCGCCCTCCCCGACGGTACACTCCAGCATCTCCACCCCACCCTGTTCTCTCGTGCGTTCCTTCCGGGTCCTTTCCATTCGCGTCCGGTACCTCTCCGGAAAGTGAACCCAAGCGGCGTCGTCATCCCCGACGTCAACCTCCCTTCGTCCTAATACCTCCCTCCCTCCCTCCCCACCTTCCTGCAGCGGCTTTAAACCCAACGCCCACTCCAACGTCGTCGCGTTGGGATGAAACTTCGGTTTGGGTTTCGGCGGGGAGAGCCACCAGCGTTTGCGTCCCACGATCGTCTCGCTCCACCCCGGACCGTGCACGTGAAGCGGCACGCCAGAATGCGGCCCGCCCACGCCGAAGCTGTACGCCACGTCCGCGTTGGACGTCCCGAACGGCGGCTTCTGGTACAGGTCGAAGTGGGACTGCCACTCGGTGTGGTTGTTGTCCCCGAACCATATCAATGTCTCGTCGCCGCGCTTGTCCAGCCGTTGCGGCGCCGTGTGCGAAGATACGTACTCGCGTAAGGTTTTCGTGAACTTGAGGTACGAATGGGTGTTGGCGGTGGAGAGCACGATGTCCTTGTCGCCCCACTCCCGGAGCAGGACGTCCTTGGCGCACGCGTCGCGGAAGGCGTCGTTGCGGTCGCGCATGCCCGTGAGTACCACCGGTTTGTTGTCCCGGTACTCCGAGTCGAATCTGTCGGCGGTCATCTCGTCGAACGGCACGCGCTCGACGGTGCAGGGTCCGTCGAGGGGGCTGTCGTATCGGGACCATCCGTGGCTCGCGTCCCCATCGACGAGAGCCGACGCCGCGGCGACTACGAGGACGAGTGTCGACAGATGAACGAACGCGACGCGAACCATCTCGGGGCGTGCCACGGCGACCTGAGGAGTGAGAGCCACGTGGATACCAGTTTATTTGACGTTGAACATCGAGCTCAGCGCACACACTCTCGCGCGGACCCGACCGGCGACTGATACATCGACCGCGGTGCGATCCACGCGAGTACATAACATGGACACCGAGACCAAGTCGTTCATCCTCCTGGTGTGCGCCATCGCGCTGGCGCACGGCGGCGTCCGCGTCATGTGGGGCGCGATTTGCCCGATCGTGTTCGGCGAGCGTCGATGGAAGGCGCTCTCGGACGCGAAGCAGTACGAGATCAGGCTCTCGTTCAACTGCGCGCTGAACGGCATCCTCGCGCCCGCGCTGGTGTACCCCGCGCTCACGTCCACCCCGCCGCTGAACCCTAACGGGCTGTACGCGACGGTCTTCCCGCGTCACGAAGGATCGGTCCTCGGATGTGCCGCATCCGTGGGGTACCTCCTGTACGACTTCCTCGCCATGCTCTCCAACTACACCGTCAGCATGAAGGCCAACGGCGTGGTGGCATACAACCTATACCTATGGCACCACGCGCTGTCCGTTGCCTTCTGGCCCGTCGCCGTCCTCCACAACTCCTTCGTGTTCTTCGTCAACTGGTTCGTAGCGTCGGAGGCGAGCAGCGCGTTCCTCGCGGCTCGCGGAGCCATGCTCTCGCTGGGCACCATCAACACCCCGCTCGGCATGGTGGTCCAGTTCGGTTTCGTGCTCTCGTACTTCATGAGCCGCATCTACGTCATGCCTAACCTGGTCAAGAGCATATATTACGCGGACTGGGGTCAGGTGCCGGCGTGGCAGGCGAACATCGCGCGGTTCACGGTGCCGCTGCCGTTCATGCTGAACATCTACTGGGGGATCCTGATCGTCAGGTCCATGGTGAAGGTACTGTTCGGCAAGAAGAAGGGCAAGGGGAAAAAGGCGGCGTGAGTGGACGCGGTCACGCGGTAGAAGTAATTGGTATTCAAATCGTTTCGTTAGTATTCAAGTCGTTTCGTTAGTTCCATCGCTCCGTGTGCTCCTTGGCGCCGCCGGTGAGGTCGCCCTCGAATGATTTCCCAGTTTTGAATCGGAGCGGCAGCCCGTCGTCGGCGAGGACCTCATCGCCCAGCTCTTTCGCGTCCGTCCGCGCGGCGTAGCTGTCCTGCTTCTTGATCGACCTCGTGTCGTAGGTCAGGTTCAGGGCGTCGCGGTCCAGCCCCGCGAAGCGAGACGCGTTCGAGATTTCGCGCTCGTCAAAGTCCACGCCCAATGCGTTCACAAACGCTTTCACCGGATTCACCGACCCGACGTTCCACGGTTCCTTTAAGATGACCGCATCCTCCGCCTCGTGCGTCGCCGAGTCCGGATCAGGCACGTCGAGCACCTGCAACACCCGACGTCTGGACGACAGGTTCATGAAGTACCGCTCCTCCAGCTGGTCCCACGTGCCGCGCGCCGCCTCCGACCGCGGATGGTCGTAGAGTTGCCGGCCGCTTCGTCTGTCCTCCTTGAGAAACTCCGTTCGGTGCCGCGGGTCGTAGCACACGCGCAAGGGACAGCGCCGTGGTAAGTACGTTCTCCACCCTTTCGTCCACAGGCGCGCGGACGTGAGAAGCTCCTCGCCGAGGTACAGGAAGGGCGCGTGGAGGTCAGCGGGAGCAGCCGCGACGAGCGCCTCCGCCAGCGCGAACATAAACGAGGGGTTCGCCATCATCGCAGGGAGCGGCGGCGAATCGTCGTCGTAAGGCGCCAAACGAACGGCGGCGGGGTAGCAGAGGAGCTCGCCGAAGCCGCAGATACCCATCGCCGCGATGGACGGCGCGTCATCCGCGCCGTCGCGTCGCAACGGCACGGGAAGGTGGCTCAGCGCGGACTCTCTCTCGTCGTCTCTGCCGTAAGTGGCGACGTAGCCGACGCGTTCGAACGTCTCGGGGTTGTCCACCCCGGTCATGCGCATGTGGTATCCCAGCGGGTACCCCGTCAGCACGGCGGAGTCGTGGCCACTGGCGTTTGCGATGCGCTCGAGCTCGGCGATGAGCACATCGTCCCAGCCGTCGTCGAACCGCGTTCTCGAGTCGGCGTGTAGGACGAACTCCTCGCCGCCCCACAGCCGCATGGACATGTGCCGAGCGCGACACGGGCCCTCGGCGGACTCCCACGACTCCCGGGTCTCGCGGACGTGATCCGCCCACTTCCACGCGGTACCGTCGGCGGCGTCGAGGCTACGCACCGTGTGGTTCAGCGCCTCCTTCGCGTCCAACTCGCGCTGATTCTCGCGTTGCTGCACCATGCCCTCGGTGAGGTACTCCACCTTTTGCTCGTCGTCGTCGATCTTTTTGCAGTTGGACTCGAGCTGCCGGGTCAGGATGTGCATCTCGGGGTGAAGCCTATCGGGCACCGGTTCCACACCCGCAGGCTTGGGCAGGATGTGCTGCCAGTGGACCCCCGCGAAGATCCGCGATGGGTCGGTGGCGCGATCGAAGGCGTCCCGTAAGGTGTGCCGCCCCTCGGGATCGCGATACACCGCAAGCGACACGAATATCCTCGGCTTCACCGCCTCCGTCTCCTCTGATGCCACGTGGACGCCACGTGGATGCAACATCGACTCACGCAGCGCGGCGGCACCCGCACCGTGGGACCACGCGTCCGCGTCGATCGCCTCGAGCGCGTCGTGCACGCGCGCGAGTTCCTTCGGCGAACCTCCGGAGTCTGGGTGAACGCGGCGAACGCATTTGCGATAGGCGACCCGGACCTGCTCTTCGCCGGTGCCCGGAGCGACGCCCAGGGTTCTGTACGCGCGTTCGAGGACGGGGTTTGCGCCGGGAGGGTGCGTGGGCGGTGCGAGGCGGTCGTCGCCGAACCAGTCGCGCCACCAAGGCTGTGTCGTGGCGTCGTCGGCGGGGTTGTCGTTTGACGTGACTCGTCCGCCCGTTTGACGTGACTTGTCCGCGGCGCCCGCTCGGCGCTCGCGGCGCCTGCGCTCCATCACGGAGGCGGCGTCCACCGCGGGCTCGGCGGGATCGGTGACTTCCTCGTTGACTTCCTCCTCGCTGTCAACGTCGTCCGAGTTCGTATCGGAGTCGGTCTCGGAGTAGGCGTCGCCCCCCGGCCTCGGCATCGTCGCCGGCTCCCACGATCCTCGATCGACGAACGGGAGGCAGCACGAGCTGCACGAGGTCATCCGCGCGTGGCACACGTTGCCGCACATCTTGCATCGTTTGTGCGTGTGTGCCGGCTCGTCGCACGGAACGGCTCCGTCTCTTAGCTGCGCCCCGATGTTCCTGACCGCGGAGAAGCCCTCGGTGTCGAGCCTCGGCCGGAACTCATGCGCGATCTCGGCCACGATACGAGCGTGGTTGCGACCGGGGACGACGGGGGGAGTATCCGAGGGCTCGGTCGCGGAGGTTGCGAACGAGGGTCTCGCATTCGGCGTCGCGGGCGCCATCGCGCCTCCGTCCCGCTTCATGTCGGCCGTCTACTGGGCGCGGCTCGAAGTGAATCCTAGCTGAGATCGGGGGGGAAAACGCTCCAGAAATAACGCTCAGCAAACTCTGGTCTTTTATTACTTTTTGATCGCGTTGTTGTGTTGGTAGGGCGCCAGCGCCTCCGTCGCCTTCTCGTCCACCTTCGTCCGCGGCATGTTGTCCAGGTCGCAAATCAACATCGGCAGCGTCTTGGGTTTGATCATGTCCATGTTCTCGTCCCGGAACATCCGCATCTGATCGCAAAACTTAGAACCTCGCAGGAGCCGAGGGAAGAGGTAACCCCGCTTCGCGAACGCGCCCGAGAACGCCGGTCTCTGGGCGAAGAACGAATCAGGGTCGTAGTATACGATCCCCGCGTTCACCGGGATGCCGTGGTTATCCGTCGCGGACATCGACACCCGTATGTACATCACCGTTGGGAGGAGGCCCTGGCTCGGATGCAACGGTGAGTTCTCGTCGATTTTGTGCTTGATGGTCAGCGGCATGGCGGACGTCCACCTGGCCAACGTGGGCACCGAAATCGGCAGGTCCCACGCCTGACCCCCTTTCGCCACGAGGTTCATGGTGAATTGCAGGTTATACAGGGTGACTGACGAGTGCCGTATGACCTGCATTCGAACGCTGAGGTCTTGGTCAGAGAGGCATGCGTCCGGCGCGAAGATGACTTGGCGCAAGGGTTTGAGCGCTCGGGCGACGATGACCGCGCCCGCGATGGAGAGTAAGAGCCAGTGGAACCAGCCCTGAACGGCGAGGATCGCCACCTCGATCCCGGACGAGGCTCTCCTACCCGTCCACCCGAAAATTGAGTCGGTGCTCAGCCTAACAGCGGTCAGGCTCAACATCAATTTGCTCCTAAACAGCTCAGCTTTTGTCTGGTCATCCGTGAAGCTCTCGGCGATGTCCACCACGAACATCAGCATCGCGAAAGATGCGATCATGAACAGCTCCATCGTCGCCTCCAGCAGGAGGAGCTTCGCGATGGAGAGGTCCACGGTGAGAAGGTGCCAGATGTCCTCTGCGAAAGAGATGCTCAGTGCCATCTCGTCGCCCTCCGCCGCGTTCGCCGCCCTCCACACCTTCTCCTCCACCTCGCTGAGCCTGGAGTCGATGGTCTTCCGCTGTATGTCGGCGAAGTGGATCTCGCCTGTTACACCCTTTTCTAAATCCAGGAACCCGTCACGGTCGACCTCCCGCCACGCTGACTCACTCCAGTCGACGTACGACCTGTCCTGCGAATCTCGCTTGACGACGCCGGGCCTTTTCAGCCTCTCGCCTTTTTCATGGTTCTCGGGATGGCACGTGAAGTGCCCGTTATCGTGGGGAAGGCCTAGGAAGGCGCGCAGCCGACGCGTGAAGTTGCTTGGGCTAGGCATGTTCGCCGCGAAGGTCTGTGCCGTCTTTATGAAATGTGGTTGAGTTCAGCATCGAGTTAACTTTTGACTGCTTTGCTGTGCGAGTTAATGGCTTTCTCGTCTTACTCGTATGCACAATTAGTGAATCTTACATGGACGTGTGCGTAACTCCATAAAACGAAAAGGCCTGGCGAAAGGAGCCAGAGGGAAATAAAACTCGGCCAACTGCGCATCCCGCGACCCTCTTTGTAACGCGCTGCACGTGTCGACGTCAACGCAGGTTTAGATACAATGGCTACCCAGTCGGTACGTACCCGTGCCTTCACGTCCCGAGCGCCATCCGTGGGGTCGCGCGGTCGCGAACCGCGCGTCGACCGCCGATGTGTCCCGTTCACACGGCAAAAACCCTAGTCACCGGGAAAACGAAGCTCATGAGCATCGAGCTGACCTCCCCTCCCCGTCCCCGTTCGCATTACAGGTCCAGACTTTCGGCCGCAAGAAGACCGCCGTCGCGGTGGTCCACTGCAAGGCGGGCAAGGGTCTTATTCGCTTCAATGGTGCGTATCCCGCCGCTCTCCGGCTGCCGCTGTGCGCGGTGAAAAATCTTTAGGGTTCTCGGGCTGCGCGAGGCCGAGGCGCCCGGCGACCGTCCCGCGAGGGCGACGTACGATCGTGGACGCATCGGCGGGGCACGCGAGGTGCATCTAGAGTGTGTGTGGGACATGTTCGCGCGCGTGATCATCGCATCGCGTTCTCGCGCCATCCCGGGACGCCGCTCCATCGGCCCTCCGCGCGTCCTCTCGAGGGCATCATCGCGTGGGGGGAGAGAAGAGATCTACCCGGCCGCACACGCCCGCCCCGCTCGTCGCATCCACGCACCGCGATCCACGCATCGAACCAAACGCTGACCTTCCACGTTTCCCCCGAACTCCACAGGCGCCCCCATTGAGCTCATCCAGCCCGAGACTCTCAAGTTCAAGGCGATGGAGCCCATCATCATGCTCGGTCGCCAGCGCTTCGCGAACCTCGACCTTCGCATCCGCGTGAAGGGTGGCGGTCACGTGTCCCAGATGTACGCCGTGCGTCAGGCGATCGCCAAGGCCATCGTCGCCTACTACCAGAAGTACGTCGACGAGCAGAGCAAGAAGGAGCTCAAGGATGCGCTTCTCACCTACGACCGCACCCTCCTCGTCGCAGATCCTCGCCGCATGGAGCCCAAGAAGTTCGGCGGTCGCGGCGCGCGCGCTCGTTTCCAGAAGTCCTACCGTTGATCGGTGTGGAACTTCCGGCGTGGGGTTTGTTGGTACGCGGCGAGACGCGGGCGCTGTTAGAGCTCCGTTTCTGGTCGCGTTGGAGGGTGTAATACAGGTCATCATATCTGTTCTTAAACGTCTCGTCTCTCGTATGCGCAAATAGTCAGGCCCAGCGTCTCGCGAAATAGTTCCACGCGCAAATCACCATAACACCCAAGTCACTGATGAATGGGCACCCGCACCAGAGCCCGAGGCGCACTCGGCCTCGTTCCACACGCCGTGGTCGTGTCCGTGCCACGGATCGCCGACGTCTCGTGCCGTCACAAAGGAGCCGTGTCCGAGTCGAGACGCCGATACAGCCGCGTAGGAGACGCGCACACTATGCCATCCCGAACGTAGGCAACTCCGATACTATCGATTGAGTCGATGGGTCGCTCGACGGTGTGGCGAGAGGTGGCGGAGTCGCCCAACCTGACGGGCGTCGCCGGCCCGCGGGTCCGGTTCCAGTGCCTCGACGCCAACCACAAGCACGTCGTCCTGGGTGCCAACACCGGGAGCCTCTACGTCTTCGCCAGGACCCGCGACGAGGGATGCGCGAGCCCGTTCGGCCCCGAGGCGGACTCCCCCGAGGGATCCCTCCGCTTCATGACCGTCGTCTCGCCCCCGAGGCAGCCGTCCGATAACGGCGACAAGGACGACCCGCCACACGATGCGAAGGCACCCGCATCCGCGTTCGCATCGCGCTCCCGCGGGGTGTCCCCAGCGATCGAACTCATCAAGCTATCGCCCAAAGGCGACAGGTGCGCCATCGCGTACGTAAACGGAGTCCTCAACGTGGTCGAGTTCCAGCCCGGCGTCGAACGCCGCGGCGGGTCCCCGAAGGTCATCGTGCAGATCCCAAAGGCGCACGCGAACGCGCGCGTCACCTGGCTGGAGTGGTCCCCGGACGGCAGCAGGCTGCTCAGCGGCGACGACGAGGGACGGGTCGGCGTGACGGAGTTTGCGATGAATTCAGTCGTCGCCAATACCCTCGCGCTGGGATCCCCCGTGAACCAAGCCTCCTTCGCGCCGTGTGGCTCGATGGCGGCGCTGTGCACCGACGAGGCGGTGGACCTACTCTCCGTCCCGACCGGCGTGCACCCGAAGGTCGGGAGCAAGCCGAGGCAGGGTCCGTACGGCGGCTGCTTCCACGCCAGAGCCGCTTGCCACGCCGCCCCCGAATTGAATACAACGCCCCACTCGAAGTGGATGCTCGCGGCGAGGCCTGGGCGGCGCCTGTGGGTCGCGGAGACGTGGCTGGATGGCAGCGACCAGACGCCAAAGAGCGCGGTGAAGGCGACGCTGAAGCCGGACGTGCCCAAGGCGTCCAGGGCTCCCGGCGCTCCCGAGCCCGTACCCGACGCGAAGGTTAAAGTTAAAAAGTGGGAGTTCGGTCGCCTGCACCCGCTCGGACCGACGTGCGTCCTGTCGGTGTCGGAGCGAGCGCTCGCGGTGGTGGAGGTACCCGGCGGGTCGCTGCTGGAGTGGTGCCCGCTGGGTGAGCCCGGGGCGGCCGGCATCGCCGCGGGGCCCGCGTCGGTAGCCGTCGACGGCAACCGCGCGTTTCTTCTCGCGGCGCCGGAGAGGGGCGGCGGCGTCTGGTGCCTCGAGGTACCCCCGAGCGAGTCCGCGCTGGTGGCGTGCGTCGCCGACGTGGCGTCCGCGGTGGTCAAGGACGCGGAGGCGAAGGGAGCCGGCGGGAGACGGGACACGGGTGCGGCGGAGACGCTCCACGCGGTGTCGCTGGCGCATAAACTTCGCGTCCCGGAGACGCGACTGCTCGAGGACGCCAAAGCTTTGGTTCGAGTCGCCACGGAACGACGCGCGGCGAACGACGTTGGAGAAAAGGACGACGAAGATGACGAATTCGGGGATGATATCGACGCGGAACTCGCGACGGCGGTGGAGGCGTACGAGCGGTTCTACGCCGAGGAAACGAAAGGCGGACCGCCGCCGCCCAGGCCCGTCCCGCACGAGTCGGTTCATCAAGCGGATAAGGTTCAAATCTCCTCGTCGTCCTCGTCGATCCACCCGAAGCCGGTTCAAACGATGGCGTTGAGCCGCGAGTCGTCGTTGGCATCGTCGGCGGGTGCGTCGCTGTCGCGCGGGGATTCCATGGATGCGACGGACGGCGCCGGGGAGTTTCCCGCGGCGGAGTCGGGCAAATTCTTCTTTTACAACCCAAACGCCAAAGCCGGCGAACGGGGTACGAAGAAGGCGGACAAGGAGGAGAAGAAGAAAAAGAAAAAGGCGGCGAAGGTCGTGGACGTGGGTGACGGGACCGCGGACGTGGACGTGAACCCTAACCCTAAGCCGAAGCCGAGGCGGGAGAAACCCAAGAAATCATCCGCAACGCCAGAGGCGGCTCCAGAAACGGAGGATAAGAAAACCGCCGCGGACATGGGCTCGATCGTCGCGCGGCTCGAGGAGGACCGGGACGATTACCTCGCGGCGGTGAAAGCGTTGAGCGACCTCGGGCCAGCTCCGCCCGCGTCGTCCACGCCGTTCCTCCACTGGACGGAGTACCGCGAGATTCGGTTAAGTCTCCACGACGGATCCGTGTCACACGCGGACCCGACGCGGATCAAGTCCACCACCGGGAAGCGTCGCGAGGCGGCGCGCCGCGCGAGGGAGCGCCGCGTCACCGCCGTCGCCGTCGCCACGCGCGCGCTTCGACTCTCGCGCCGGTCCCTGGACGCCTCCCCGCTGATCCCGGCGCTGAGGCGGTGGCGGTCGGCTCGAGCGGAGTGCGACGAAGCTATTGGCGGGGACGACGGCGACGACGGCGAGTCGACGTTCGGCGGCGGCGATGAGACCCAGGCGATGCGACAGCTGTCCGACTCCACGCATGTGGCGCGCGAGGAGATGCTGGAGACGTTGGCGCGCGTGGAGAAGGAGCTGGACGTCGCGGCGGTGGAGCTGAGGCTCGTCGGAGCCAAGCCCGCGGAGCACGGGGTTGGCGAGGCGGCGGCTCGGGTACTCGCCGAGGCTGACGCCGTTGAAGCTGCCGCGAGGACGGCGAAGGATGCCGCCGCCGATGCATCCGCACCTCAGGCACCGGAGGTTGATGAGCCGTTCGACGGGGATCTCGGCGCGCTCGCGGGGTCGCTCGTGGGCGCCTTGTGCCTCGGCGAGGAGGAAAGGGTGGAACGGATCCTGAGAGCGATACCCCCCGAGGATGGCGAGATCGTCGCGGTCGAATCGTTCAGACGCGCGCTCATCGATTTACTCGACAGGCACGACTCCGCGCAGCCGCTCGAGTCGCTCGAGTCCGTCGCGACCGTCACCGCCGCCGCGCTCGGCGCGGAGAACGCGCTCAAGGCGCTCGAGATCGCCTCCGAGGACGAAGCCGTCGAGAAGAAAATCGGATGCGATGCGCTTCGCACGAACGAGGGCGACGCGCTCGCCGACGCCATCACGTGCGTGTCCCTCGATCTGGTTCAACAGATGCGCGACGTGCGCGACCGCGGCCGCGCGGCGTCAAGCATCCTGCAACCTCTGGACGCGCGCGTGACCGACCCGCCCCCGGATCCCGTCGGCCGGTTCCCGCAGCTTCGAGCGACAATCGCCGCGGAGGCCTCACTGAAAGCCTCCCCCGGTGACGACGCACAAATGCGTCGCCTGCCGTTCGTCAAGAAGGACGGCGGGCGGTGGGTGCTGACGGTGACGCACGAGGCGCCGATCGAGCCGACGCTGGAGGATCCGACGGGCGGGTGGGGCGCGAAGGTGCCGCTGTCGACGGCGGCGTGCGCGAGATGCGCTCTTCCGCTGCGGGAGATTCGGTGGAGCGGTGATGTCGAGGGAGGTCGATCGGCGCTCGGCGGGCTCGTGACGTTCCCGTGCGGGCACACGATGCACGAGTGTTGCGCGGTGGAGGACGCGTGCATGGAGTGCGCGGCGTCGAGCGCAAAGCCGCTTCACTCGCCGGTGTATACGTTGAGCCAGGCGATCAACGCCGAACTTCAGCAGTTGACGTGAGACGCCTTAAAGTTAGATGACATCACCTTGGATGGATTAAAGTATTATTAGACGTCATCGAGTGAACCGACCGCTAGTTCGATCTGTCGCACCCGTTCCAGGTTCGCCCGGGTAGCCGCGTCCTGCGACTCGACCTCCTTTGCAATCTCCGGGTCCGACAACGCGAGCTTTTCAAACGAGCTCACGTGATCACCCGCCGCCATCCGACCCATCGTCGCAAAATCTTCCCCAATCTCCTCGCACCGCCGTTTCAGCTCCTCCAGCTTCGCCTCCAGGAGCGGCAGGTCGTCCGCGTTCGCCTGGAGCGTGGTCTGGAACGCGGACTCGGCGCGCGTCAGCGGGTGGGGCAAGGACCGCTCCGCCTCGGCCAGTTTCCTCAGCCGCTCGCGAATATCCTCGTGGTTCGCCACGCTCTGCCCAATCTTCTGCGCCAGAATCTCCTTACGCCGCCTCACAGACTCCAACCCATCGCGAATAGCGTTCGCCTCCACGCGCTGCCGCCTGAGCTCCGCGCCGAGGCGGAGGCTGTGCCGCTTGGTCGCCGCGTGGACCCGGTGCGCGTACCGCAGATGCCGTTCCTTCAGCGCCGTCGCCGCCGCCGCGAGCGCCGCGTTGCCCTCGATGGTCCCGGGCTTGAGCGCCGCCGCGCCCGCGGGGGGCGCGGGGGGCGGACCGGAGGGACCCGCCGCGAGCGCGCGAAGCTCGGCGGAGGCCTCCGCGTCCCCCGCGAGCGCCGCCGACGCCGAGGACATAACCGTGTCGACGTCGTCGTTCGCGTCGATACCCTCGGGGAGCGGCGGCGCCGGGTGCAGCCCGTACGCCGCGCCCGTCGCGTCCACCGCGAGTAGCAGGCCCTCCGCGAGCGGGTCCCCGCACGGAGCCACGCCCAGGAGCACCTCGGGCGAGTCCATGAGCGTGACCACCGCGGGAAGCGAGAGCTCGCCGCCCGATTTTTCACCCTCCTCGTCGTCCACCGCGCCCTCCACGGCGGCGAGCCAGGTGAGCGTCACGCCGTGGACCGCACCGCCCGCGCACACGAACACCCGGTCGCGGCACGCGGGGTCCCACGTCACGGACACGAACGGCGCGAGCTCGTTCTGCAGCGCGGACACGGACGTCTTCGGCCGCCTAAGCGTCGACTCGCCGCTCGCGAGCTCGACGCGGTCGATGGCGAGAAGCGGCTGGATGCTCGCGTCGTCGTCGTCGGTGGCGAGCGGTGTGAGGGTCACGACGGGCCCGCCGTCGTAGGACGCAGCCTCGTAGGCGGCAGCCTCGTCCTCTTCGCTGAGCACGGCCCACGCCGGCGCCGGCTCCCGCGGCAGGATCAACACGTCCAGCGTGGCGGCGACTGTTCCCTCGTCCGGCGCCGCCGGGCTCGCGCTCATCCTCTGATGCACCACAGCAAGAAGCGCGCCCCCGCCCTCACCCGCGGCGAACGGCGCGGCCGCGAGCGACCGCGCCACCGCGCCGCGCCCGAGCACGCCGCCCTCGCCGTCCACGGGCTCGGTGCCCATCGGCAAAGGCCCCCGGAGCGCCGCGGCGACGCCCTCGATCCTCGCCGGTCTCGCGGCGACGGTGGGCCCCGCGAAGGCGTCATCGTCGCTCCCGCCGCCGAGCTCGTCGTCGCTCGCCTCGTCGTCGTAGCCGTCCCCGTCGTCCTCGTAGCCGTCCTGCTCGTCCTCGTCGTCGTCTTCGCCGCCGCCTCGGTTCCTTCGAAGCGTTGGAAACGTATTCGATAGCCAAACCTCGGCGGTTTCATCCGGCGCCGACAGGCTCTCCAGCGTGACCCGCGGGTACCGGGCTCCCCACGGCGCGAACGGGCACATGGTGTACAGATCACCCTCCCGTCCCAGCATCACGAGCGATAGCGCGCCCCACCCGTGCGGCGGCGCGAATTCAAAGTCGACGACCTCGGGTCGAAGGGGGTACGGCCCCGGCGCGGAGCCGCGGCCCCACGGGTCGAGCCTGAACGCCTGCTCCGCGCATGGCCCGGATGCGGCGTCGAACACGCGGAGAGTGCCATCGGAGAGGAGCACGCAGAGGTGCCCATCGCTGTTGGGGTGCCACGACGCTCGGAGCGGTTTCAGCGATGGGTGGCGGGCGAAATCGTCAGCCATCAGATCGACGCGTCGGCACCCGGGTCCGCCGTCTTCCACCGCGTCGAATCCGCCCGCTCCTTCGCCGCCCTGCCTCAGGGAGACGATGACGAGCGCGGAGGACGGCGGGATCGAGTGTGGTGAGACGGACGCATCGTGCCTCAGGCCGCCGACGGCGGCGAAGTGCCCCGAGGGTGAGACTGAGATCGTGCGTGGCTCGAAGTCGATCGGGGGCTCGGGTTTGAAGACGCGCGTGGGCAGCGCATCCTCCGTGATGGAGCCGCGCGCGGCGGCGTTGAGGAGGCGCGCGGGGCACGCGCGAATCACGCCGTCGGCGCCCAGCGCGTAGAGTACACCGCGCCCGTCCTCCGCGAGGAGGCTCGGCGCCGGCGACAGGGATGGGTCCAGCCGTTCGCCGTCGCTCCGGACGCACGGGTTCAGGAAAGCGTCCATGGCTGGCGCTCGTGGATTTACCCTCTCGAACGCGCCCCCCGTGGAACTATCGAGAAGTACTCGCCTACTTCTCGACAGGCGAGTACTTCTTCAGCACCCACGCCACGTCCTCGCGTGAACGCCGGATGATCGAGTCGATCCTGTCGGGCACGTCCTCGTCCCTGTGCGCCACGACTTTCTCGCGCGCCACGACTCTGTAGTAGCTCTGAGTTTCCTTGGGCAGCTTCCTGATCGCTCGGCAGACCTCGCGATAGAACACGAGCCCGGCGGATGACATGCGCGAACGGCGGATGCGCGTCTCCGGTCTGGCGGCGAAGGGGCGAACCGAATCTACGAGGAGAATAACCGGGTTTGAAAAAGTCAAAAGTTCTCGGCCGTGTCATTCGGAGACCACTCTCCACGGGCACCTCCGGACACCCTTTCGGACCGCGACGATGACCCCGGAGACTTCACCCACGCCGGGAATCAAGCGCACTTCCCACGTGGAGCTAACCCCCGGCAGAAAAGAGGGGCAGCACAGCGTGTGGGACGCGCTGACGGGAATCTTCGAAGATTTGGACAGACAGGGGGGCGGGGCGGAGGCTGAGGAGCTCGAGGATACCCTGGATGAGCTGCGGGGTCTGCTGGAGATGCACACGCAGCTCCGAGGTAAGGCGGTGGAGCTGGAGGCGATGCGGTTGGAGGTGACGAGGGAGAGGGACGCGGCGCTCTCCATGCTGTACGAGTTGGAAGAGGCATCATCACCGAGCGGACAGCCGCTTCGAATGGAGGACCCTTTCGACGCGCCCGGGGAGGCCGTCGGGGAGACGAACGAGCCCGAGGCGGACGATGTGGGCGAGGGTGGAGGGAAGCCGTACGACGACGTGTATTACAGCGCGAGCGGCGCGGCGCTCCCCTCCGTCAGATAGCGTACACGAACACAGGTGATGTAACAACAGCATAGCAATACGCTCACTCTGAGGACTCCGAGCCCCCGAGGAGGTCCGGCACCGGTCGCTCCCTCTCCGCCGAGTTCGCCCTCAGCCTGTTCGCCTTCTCACGGAGCTCCTCCGTCCGCCGGATCTCCCGACGCTTCCGCTCGTCTCGCTGCCTATCCACGCAATCGCTCCGTTCCTTTGAAGTCTCGTAGCTCGTGCACCGCACCGTCTGCCCCGCGCCCGCCCCGGCTTCAGCCACCGCCTCGGTGACGTCCGCGAGGTTCTCCCGCGTCTCCTTCGCCGCGCTCTCCGCCGCCTTCTGCACCGTCACGACCGGCGCGACGAGCACCGCCTTGGTCTCCTCGAGCACCGCCGCGGCTGACTCCGCCTGTTCCCGGAGTCGCGTCTCCCTCTCCGCGTCCGCCCGTTGCCTTCGCGAATCCGCCTCCCTCCGCAGCTTCTCCCCCGTGGCCACCGCCCGCGACCCCAGCGCCCTGGCCCTCTTCACGCCAGGGTCCACCGCGCGCTGAAGCGTCTCGATCTGCGCCTCGATCTCCCGCACCGGCCCGGGCAACACCGGCTTGATCTGATCGGGAAGGAGCTGCACCCCCGACACCAGAGCGCCGACGCCGGCGGCGACCAGAATGTACGGCGACAGTACCAGGCATAGGATCGCCAGGATGATCCCGCTCGTCACCGTGGGATGGTCCCGCGCCTGGTTAATCGCGGACGCCACCAACGCGATCGTCTCGTCCGGGTTCTGCGAAGCCTCGTACGCCACGAGCAGGAGAAGCGCGGGGACCAGGACGTATTTCACGAGCAACTCGGCAGCTTTCGGGATGACCAAGTAAGCGGCGACGGACGCGGCGACTGCCGCGTACGGGTTGGTGGTGACCACCTCGAGGAACTCCATCGGGGACGTGGGGATGTCCGGGACGCCAAAGTCGGGGATGTCGAAGTCGGGGAGGTCCAGGGTGACCTCCCTGGCGAGCGCGGGATCCGCGTGGACGGCGCCGAGAAGGACGAAGAGCGCGAGCGAGCCGAAGGCAACCTTGGACGGGGAGTCCAGGGTGCTCGGTCGTTCGGGGAGTCCAGGGGGGAAATCGGAGGTGACCGATGCGACCTCAACGCGGCCTCCATAAACTTCAGTCGACACTCCACACATTTCGATGCGACGCCGCGCACATCCCCGGCCTTGGCTTGTCCACTGCGATTGCGCGTTGGGTGCCCGACGATCGAAATGGGGCCCACTTCTGCCACTTCTCGTACGAACCGTTGCACGCCTTGCGGAAGAGAAGACCGATGCGGGCCCCACGCCGAGGCTCGCGATCGCCATCGTCCACGAACGCGCGTTCAAGCACCGATGCGCCCGCGGAACTGAGCGCGGCGGGCCGAGCACCGACTGGGTCCTCGCGCCAACTGTTTTGACTCAGCGTCCTTGTCCAATGAAAATCGGTCGCCGAGATTGCCATCTCCTGGCAGCCTGGCTGTCGATGCTCCCGAAATTAGCAAATAACATTACTTGGCTGTATGAGTATTATTTGTACACATGTCCCTAATTGTGGTTTATCAAACGTAGAACCGCGTTTTCCGGCGCGTAGAACAAGCAAGGGCCGAACCTTTGGACGGTGTCTGGAGCAAGACGACGGTCACTTAGTAGAGAGGCGGTGAGCTCGCGTGAAGGACGCGAGGGGACCGTGGGTAGAATATGAGGGGTGGTAGGAGAGGATCGCGCGTGCGGTGGCCGCTGCTGATCGTCCTGCTGCTGTTTCTGTCGTGGACGGGACAGACGGCGCAGGCGGAGAAGGTGAGCGAATCCTCGTCCCGGCCGCCCAGACGCTCCTCTCTCCGAGAAAATAATTGCCCTTGTGTGCCGGCGGCATCGCTCGGGGATATCGCGCATCCGCGGACCCCGACGCAGCCTCCCAAACCGCCCCTCGATCCGATACCTAGTCTTCGTACACACGATCACGCGTCCTTGGCTCACGACGCATCCAACCTTCGTTCCTCGCAGGATCCCGATCAGTCGGCGCAAGCTCGAGCGTACACAGTCGAGCCATCAGTGAGCGCGTCCGCGCCTTCCGTGGGCGCCGATGGGAAGCCGAAGCCGGCGGCGGCGCCGAGGCCGGATCCGGGAGGCTTCGGCGCGGAGATCGAGGTACACGCGGATCGCGACGAGTTCGGGGAGATCCTGAATCCCCCGCCGGGCCTGCCGCTGGGCCCGCAGTGGGCGCCCGCGGTATCGATCCTCCCGACCGAACTCAAGTTTGTCGAGACGCCCTTGTGCCAGCCCACGACGCACGTCGTTCACGTGTACAACATGGACCGGCGCGAGTCCTTCAAGATCCTGAGCCTAACCACGGACGCGGTGTACATGCAGCCCGTGGACTTTCGACCCGTGGAGGTGCCGCCGGGGCGGGGTCGCCGGCTGAAGGTTTCCTTTCTTCCGCGGTCGCTCGGCGGGTCGCACGGATCGTTCCGGCTGCTGACGAGCAAGGGATCCATCGTCATCTCCGCGCGGGGCGTGGGAACGCAGTCGCCGTACAAGCTTCAGCCGCTGGTGGGCGCCAAGGTGCCGAGCGGGGTGCCGTTCATGTGGCGCCTCGAGCTCTTCAACCCGCACGCGTCCATGGTCAAGCTGGTGGAGGCGCTGTCGAGCGATCACACCATCTCGCTCGGGCCCCCAAGCGCCGAGGATTTGGCGTCGCAGGCGCGTCAGTTCGACCAGGAGGATAAGACCGCGGTGGAGAAGGCGAACAGCTCGGGCCGCGGCGAGGCCAGGAGCTTCCCCAGCAGCATCTGGGAGCTTCCGTCCAAGAGCGCCAAGATTGTCCTATCCGTGAAGCTCCTCGCCGCGCACGCGGGGCGCCACGAGGGAACCATAAAGCTCGTCTTGAACAAGACCACGGGCGACACGTGGGATAAGAACGACCCTGACATGGAGAGGCACGAGCTGCACGTGCCGGTGCAGTTCGACTCGGCGCACGGCGGAGTGTTTAGGTCCCCGGACCAGATTGACTTTGGCATCGCGACGAGGAGGCTGGACAGGCTGCGGCAGACGGTGACGCTGTTCAACAGCGGCCCGGAGCCCGTGCGGGTGATGGACGTCGCGATCCGTCCGGCGGATCCGTCCCTGCGGATCAAGTACACGAAGGGGTACATCCTGCCGCCGTACACTGAGGTGCCCATGATTCAGCTCGTGTACTCGGGCAAGCTCGAGGGAATTCGCATGGGAATGCTCCACATCAGGGTCAGCAACTCGAACATGCCGATCGAGGTGCCGTACAGGGCCAAGATTCAGCACGGTAAGCTCTCGTGGAATGAGGCGGAGATGTCGTTCCTGTCGCCCGCGGCTGGACGCAAGCCCTTCGCGCCGGTGTCCAACACGGTGCGGGTCCTGAACAATTTCAGAACTCCGCTCGCGTTTCACGCGGTTCGAGTGGTGAACCGACCGCCGAGGTCCAACAGACACTCGGAGCCGGCGGACGCGCAGACCCAGGTGGCGACGGGAGACACTCGGAGACACTCGGAGCCGGCGGAGTTGGCCGGAGCCGACGACGAGGAGGCGTGCTGCTTCGAGGTGAAGGACTTCAGGGGCGGGCAGGTTGTCACCCCCGGCTACCCCCTCGCGCCGTTCACCATCGAGTACACGCCGCAGGATAAGAACGCCATCTTCACCGCGACGCTCGAGCTGGACACTAACCTCACCACGATGGAGATACCCATCGAGGTGCACCACGGTCAGCTCACCTGCTTCGACGCGGATCAGGCGGAGATGCGAGCCAAGGCGGCTGTGGAAGCCGCCGCCATGATCGCGGCGGCCGTGGTCACCAAGGACGCCGCCGGCAACGCGCAGCAGAACAGCGACGCCGCGGCGGAGACGTCGGGCGACGCGGTACCGTGCGCGGCTGTCACGGAAGGGAAGAAGGCGAAGATCGGCGACGACATATCGCAGATGGGTCTCATCGACTTTGGCGTCGTCGGCGTCCCGGGCACGCGTCACAGGCGAGTCGCCGTGTACAATCCCAACCCCATGCCCCTGACGATCAAATCGGTCGATTCCAGCGTGCGGTCTGTGTCCGTCGCGTACGTTGAGGTGTCGGGCAGCAGCCTCAAGACGCCCATCTCGCACGTGGCCCCCGGGTCCCTGCTATCGGCGACTCACCGGACCTCGCACAAGCCCCCGCCGCCGCCGCCGCGGTGCATGACGGCTGAGGGCAAGAACGTCGCGTGTACCCAAGAGTTTTGGTCGGTGCAGCACAAGGGGGGCAGCGGCGCGGTGATCGTACCGCCGCTCCACGTCGCCACCGTGCACGTGCTCGCCGCGCCCGAGCGAGAGGAGACGGCGACCAAGGGCGCGCTGACATTCCACCTCGACAACGGACGGCAGCTCGTCGCGCCCGTGTCCATCAAGGCGCTCAAGGGGACCATCGGCGTCTCCGGCACCGACGTCCCGGGAGTACTGGAGCTCCCTCCGACGTTCCCGGGCAGGCCCATCAAGACGCCGCTCAAGCTCAGGAACGACTTCAGGGACACAGTCACCGCGGCTGGATCTCGATCCACCGCGCCGACGTTTTCCGTGGAACTCGCGGGGAAGAAGCTCAAAGCCGGCCGCGACACGACCGCGGGCCACGTGGTGTTCGACCCCGCGCGATTGCCGCGCGAGTACGCGTACACCAGCCTCGGCCGCGTCCGTCGCAAGCCCGAGCAGGAGAAGGTTGCCGATAAGCGAAGGTCCATGTTCGCGGCGATGCTCGGCGCCGAGGACGCCGCCGCCAAGTCCAAGTCCAAGTCCAGGACCCTGTACCCAGACGACGTCGACGAGCTTCGCAGGATGACCGACGCGTGGCGTTTAGTGGCGAAGGACCACGGGGGGCACGATGGGTTCGTGACGCAGACGGCCACCGTGCTGCTCAAGACGGACGCGGTGGACCCGTTCCCGATCGAGGTCAAGTCCGCGTTGCTCCGACCCTCCGTGTTCACCGTCGTCGAGGAGGAAGAGACGACGACGCCGAAGAAGACGATGGATGCGAGGTTCCAGTACTCCAGCGCAAAGTCCAAGACCAAGGGCAAGCCGAACGAGGGCCAAAGGGTGGTCAACGTGGACGGCGTCGTGGACTTTGGCTCGGTGCAGCTCGACCGCAAGAGCCCGAGGCACCGTGTCGTCGCGACCAACCCGCTGAGCGATCAGATCGTCTGCGTTCGCATCATGCCCTTCGTCGCCGCGTCGGAGAAATCCATCGCGGAGATTGAGGGCGACGTGGATGCGGCGACGATCGCGGCGGCTAACCTCCACGTCGCCGGTGAATACGACCCCCCCGGCGCCACCGGGTTTGTACTCGACGGCGGCGACATCTCGATGAAGCGTAAAACCGGCCCGGGCAAGGGCACCGCGGCGCTGGTGAGTGACGGCCGGGACACCGCGTGCCTCAGCCCGGGCCAATCCGTCGACCTCGGCGTCCTCTCGTTCAAACCCAAGGAGGTTCGAAGGTACCACGCGCACATGTGCGTCAGGAACAATTTCACAACGCTGGAGTGTGCCACCGTGACCGGATCCGCCGACGCGGTCAAGGTTTACGTCGCGAAGAAGCCGAGGGGCACGCAGGTTGTCACAGACGTCGGGTTCAGGCTTCCAACGATTGGCCTGGGCGGCGCCGACTTGATCACGCAGACGGTGCACGTCGTCAACCGCGGGTCCGTGTCCGCGGAGGTCGCCAAGCCGTACGTCGGGGCCTTCGCGTGCGGCGGCGACGGGAGCCACTCGGGGTACACGGTGACGCCGTGCAAGCCGTTCACGTTACCGCCCGGCGGGAGCAAGCAGCTCACGGTGGCGTGCCTCACGGATAAGGCGAAGACGGCGGCGTCGTACTCGCGCGGCGTCGCCGGGGCGTGGACCGCGCTGACCATGGAGGTTTCATCCCCCGACGGCGTCAAGACCACGCTCACCGCGAATCTTCAAGCGTCGGAGCGCATCGTCACCGGGGCGTACGCCGCGGGCGAGATGGCCAGATCAGGACCCCGCTCGCTCATCGCGTGGCTCGCGACGATCGGAGCCGGCGGAGCCGCGTGCTGGCTCTTCTATACCAACCGCGCCGCGCTCCAGGGTGCGTACGAGCGGCGTAAGAAGGCTGCCGCGGATGCCGCGGCGGCTGCGGCCAAGCAGCAGGAAGCCGCCGCCGCCGCCGTGCACGCGGTCACCTCTGGCGGCAAAAAGGCGAAGAGGCGCGGGTCGCAGGACATCGGAAGCCCCAAGTCCCCGAGCGCGGCGAAGAGCGGAAGCCCCAAGTCTCCGATACCGTCCACCTCGATGGACACCGAGTCCAGCAGCGGGTCCAGCCCGGAGAAGTTGGATTCGGTGTCGGCGAAGGCACCCGAGCCGGAACCCTCCGGCTCGGACTCCGCCGGCGGCTCCTCCCCCGCGCTCTCTCCCAAGTCTTCGCTATCCAAGCTCGGAGACGAGAAGAAGGCGACGGAGAAGAAGACGGCGAAGGAGGAGAAGAAGGACGGCGACAAAGGCACTGGCAAACCCTCGGAGCAAATCGTCGCCCCTAACCCTTTCAAAGAGAAGGCTGGTGGATCGGATAAGGGCAAGGCTGTCCCCGCGCCGCGCGCAGCCCCGTCCACGGAGAGCGGCGGCGGTAAGACGTCTCCCAAGACGACAGCCTCGCCCAAGGTGTCGCCCGCGAACTCGTTCAAGCAAGAAAAGGCTGAGAATCCATCGGACAAGACCAAGGTCATACCGAAGCCCAAGGCGGGTGCCGCGGCGACGCAGCCCAAGCAGCCCAAGCAGCAGCAGCCCGCAGCGGCGCAGCAGCCCAAGCCCGAGCAGCCCAACGTCGCATTCGCCGGTAAGCCCATACGCACCAAGGCACCCTTCGAGAACGAAGCCGGCGGCGACTGGATCACCCCGCCGAAACCCGCCTTGGGCTCGTCGCCGACGGCTTCCGAGCAATCGCTCCTCTCGCCGACGGGCCTCGCCGCGGAGGCGACGGCGACGGCGGCGGGCCTCTCTGTGCTTTCCTCTCCCTACGGCCAGGACATCTTCGCGGCGGCGCCGCCGGCCAGGGCTTCATCTTCGCAGCAGCCGCCGCTGCCGCCCGGCCCGCCGCCCGGCATCCAGAGCGCATCGGGCTCGGGCGCGCCTCCCCTTCCCGCGGGACCGCGGCCCTCGAACCTGCGCCAGGACGGCACGCATGCCGCGAGGCCTCCCCAGCCGCCCGCGCCCGCGCAGCAGCCCGCTCTCGGCGGTTTCGCCGCCGGCGGACTCGGCCTCGGATCCATCGGAGGAGGCGCGTCCGGGTACAACATGTGGGCGGATCACTTCTCGCAGCTCAGCACCTCCGCGGCCAAGCCCAGTCACCTCGCGACGCCCGACGATATCCGTAGGATGACGGATCCAAGCGCGATGTCTCCGCCGCAGGGTTCGTTTTTTGGCGGCGGCTTGGCGTCGGCGACGGATGGCGACGCGCTCGAGCCCGACGGCGGCGTGGGCGGCGGCGACGGCGGCGCTCCGTGGGGTCTCTGGGGCGCATCTGCGCAGCACACTCGCAACAACAGCGACCTCGACGATAACGAGTGGGAGCGGAAGAACCTCGACCTGCTCAACGACTTGGAGCTCGATTAAACAGCCCATTGATGACATTGAAAGTTCGCGACGACTGACTCTCGGGTGAACGACTCGAGACTAGTAGAGCGACGCTTGCATCAATATTCTAATACACCTGACTATCATAAATACCCCGCAGCCTCGAACCTGCACACGCAGTCGTACAGCTCCCCGCCGAGGCACTGAGCCACCTCCGGGTGTTTCACCATGCCGATCCTGAGCGCGTCGCAGTCGAACGCCGCCTCCAAGTTCGTCTCCACGGCTCGGCCCATTCCTTCGAGGATGACCAGATCGGCATCTTCCGAGACAGATGCCAATCTCTGGGAAACCCTCCTTAAATCGATCACCGGGAGGTCGCTGCCGCTCGAGCACACGGTGATGGCCCCGCACCTGACCGCCTCTGCGAATACATCGTCCAGATCGCACACGCGCGGGATGAGATTTGTTAGTTCGGACGCGGTGACGTCGTTGATGCTCGGTGTCTCGTTGGCGGCGATGACGACTTTGCATCCCCGCCGCGCGAGCTCGCGTGCGATTGGTAGCATTCCCAGCACGACGTCCGCGCCCGAGTTGTCCACGAACATGACGCACTTTCTCCACGCGGACGCCAGCTCGCCCCCCGGCGCTCCGTCCGCGGTCCAGGAGGCGTACAGGGCGTCGAAATCGTCCACCAGCCACGGCCTGGGTTTGAGCGCTGCCCGGGTGGATCGAAAGTCGCCGCCCCCATCTTCGTGCAGCTTCGCGGATGCCGCCGCGCCGAGGTCGAAGATGTTTCCCGCGAACGCACCCTGGATGAGCGCGAGGAGCCGATCCTTCGCGTTCGTGATGGCGTCGATCTCGGCGAGGACACCGGGGAGGACGGTCAGCGCCTGCTCGTTTTCCTTCGCCTTGACATCTTGGAAGCAGTCGGCGAACCCGAGCGAGCGGAGCGCCTCGTCGCGCAGCCTGCACATCTTCAGAACCGTCGGCTCGCCCTCGAAAAGGTCGGCGTGGTCACCCGCATTGATACGATCGAGCGCAGCGCCGAAATCGTCGGCGAATCGGTCCGCGAGGGACGCCGCGTCCGGGACCCTCGGATCGCTCGCCGCGCGCTTCCGAAAAGAGTCGATGGATTTGCGAAAGACTTCGACCCACTCGGACTTGCCCGGCGGGATCCCACCCCTCGGGTCCTTGCTCCCCGGCGGTGGATCGTAGTCGAACGTGGTGGGTCTGTACCCGTCAGGGTCCGCGAGCTGAGGCAGCGGCACGAATTCTTCCATGGTGCGTGAGTCGCCCGCCGTGCGTATCGAAATGATGGAGTAGTGCCGTCTATTCGGCACCCGACTCTTCTGGGCGCTACAGTAATTTACGCGCGTGGTACCGAGGGAGTCGTCGGTCGCCATGGTGTGCAGCAAGTGCGAGAAGAAGCTGTCGCGGGGCATCCACCAGGAGATGTGGAAGGATGGCTCCCGGCAGACCATCGAGAGCGGCGGGCGGAAGATCAACCAGAACATGGCGCTCAGCGGGAAGAAGAGGTGGACACCGTACGGCGGCGCCACCGGCGGGAGCAAGTGCAAGATCTGCAAGCAGTCCATGCACCAGGCGGGGATATACTGCCAGAAGTGCGCGTACCACAAGGGCATGTGTTCCATGTGCGGCGTCAAGGTGATGGACACCACGTTCTACAACATGGGCGGCGAGAGCGCGGCGGCTCAGGCGGCGAGACGATCCGACGAGGCAATCTTGGCTGCGAAGGACGACGACGACGGGGACGACCCCACGGGCATCAACGGCCCAAAGGCTTCCGAGGAGGAAGAGGAAACGGAGAACGGGGAAGAGAAGGAGGCGCGCGAGGCGCAGGAACAGCAGGACTGGCTGGACAAAGAGGAGGAGCGGCGGCGGAAAGCTGACGAGATCGCGTCCAATCGCATCCAGGGCACCACGGATCTCGCGGCGTCCGCCAGGGAACACGCGACGGCGGCGACGGGCCAGCAGGTCACCGCGTGGCAGTACGACGCCAGCACCGGGTACTACTACGACGTCGCATCGCAGATGTACTTCGACCCCCAATCGCAGAGGTACTACGACGCCAAGTCGGGCAAGTGGGTGGAGTCGGAGAAGCCCAACGCGGCAATGCTAGCCACCGGCGACGTGAAGCCGGTGAGCTTCGCCAAGGGCACGAGGCAGCCCGATAAGTGGGGGTTATAGCTTTAGCTCATTCGGTTTCCGTGTTACAAGGATGTACGTGTGTACCACTAATCACGCGGAGTTGGCGACGAGCCACTCGACGCATGTCATTGTCTCGTTACCCACCTCGGCGACAGCGTCAGCCGCCATCTTCTTGTCAAAGCCCATGGCGACGAGCTCGCCGATCACGCCGCCGCCGCCCGCGGACGCCCGCCTGTTCTTAGTGCCCCTCTTGGAAACAGCCGGCGACGCGTTCTCCTTGAGGTCAACCTTCGCGGAGTCCACGCTCTTCCTCTTCTTCTTGGCGGGCGGCTTGGGCTTGGCCGCCGCCTTCGCCTTGTTCTCCTTGAGCACGCGTCCTTCCTCCGGAGCCGACGTGAGGGTCACGAGCCTGAGGCGGAGAGCCTTGAGCAGCGCCATCTTCGCCGGCCTGGGAAGTGCGTTGACGTCCACGGTGAGGACGTCGGCGGTGCGCTTGCGCTTCTCCACCCGCCGTGTCATGCCCGCGACGCCGCCCTTGTTGTGGTTCTTGCCCATGTAGGCGTCCGCGCCGAGCTTCTTCTTGGACGGCGGGTCGGGGAGGACGATCTCGGCAATCTCCGCTTCGCTGAGGCCGTACTTGGCCTTGTTCTCCGCCCGAAGCGTCAGCGCCGCTTCCTTCTTGAGCTTGCCTCCGGTGTTGGTGATGAGGCCGCTCTTGCGGTAGATCTCGGGGCCGGTCTTGGTGTTGTTCTCCTCGCGGATCCTGTCGACGTCGACGTGCATGCCGGTGTACTCGGCGAGGGACTGCTGGCCGAGGAGACGCTGCGTCTGGCCGTTCAGCTGCTGGATCTGCTTGCCCGGGAGCACGCCGCTTTCCACGATCTGCATCCATCGCCCGATGCCGAACTTCATGAGGCAGAGGCGCAGCGTGGCGCACTCATCCTTGGTCCAGCCGGGAGACGGCGTGAAGTTCCACAGGGACCGGGCGTCGCCGATCTTGGGTCCGGCGGTGTCGGCCATGGCGAGATGCTCTTTGAGGTCTTGCGAGGTCTCGTGTGAGGTATCGGCGTGCACCTACGCTGTGCGTTGTTGGCAAGGCGATTCAAACTGATATCGAGAGTTCAAATGTTCCCAATTTTGCTCATATCAGACTGTATGGCGTAATTGGTGTTAAAAGTGCCTATTTCGGTATTTTAAAAGAACTCAGTAAACGTAGCACCACCTTCGTAAATACCTTCTACCTTCCTCCTTGCACACCTCAGGGCGGTCGGGATGGGACCCTTCCGCATCGGCGCGTTCCAGAACGCGCTTCGCGGGCCTCTCTCTGCGCGCCACACACGCCGATGCATGACGCGTAGGTTCCCCGACGTGGCCGCCACCACCGCCGCCTCATCAGCCGCCGCTCACAAAACCGACGAGGTGCCGAAAGTCGGCGACGTGCTCACGCTCGAGTGCACGTCCCTGGCGTTCGGCGGCAGGGGCGTGTGCAAACTCCCGGGGGGATTCGTCATCTTCTGCGACCGCGCGCTGCCCGGGGAGACGCTGGAGGCGCGGGTCACGTCCCTGAAGCGAGGCGGGCGCTTCGCGGAGGCATCCAAGGTTTCGTCGACAAAACCGTCCGAGCATCGCACCGCCGCCCCTTGCCCGCACTTCGAGCGATGCGGCGGGTGCACGTGGCAGGACGTGGCGTATACGCATCAGCTCACGATGAAGCGCGACCAGGTGGTGGATGTCATGACACGAGTCGCGAAGGTGGACCAGGCGCGCGTCCAGGCCCTCGTGGGCCGATGCCTACCCAGCGAACGAACCGAACGGTATCGCAACAATATGGAATTCGCGTTCGGACCGGGCGCGAACGGCGTCGGCGTCGTCCTCGGTCTACGACCCGCCGGTAACCACAGCGACCTGGTGGAGATCGGCAACCCACACGGGTGTCTGCTGCAGCACCCGGTCGCCGACGAGGTCCTCCGCGCGTGCCGAGCGCACCTCGACGAAAAAGTTAAAAACGGAGATCCGTCGTCGACGCGTCTTTCCGCGTTCGATCGGCGGACGGGGTTGGGAATCCTGCGCTCGCTGACCGTCCGCGTGGCGACGGACGAACGCGGCGGGGCGACGGCGATGGTGGACATCGCCGCGGCGACGCGGGGCGACGCCGAGGAGGCGGCGCTGCGCGGACTCGCCGCGGTTTGCGCCGAGGTGGAAGGGGTGGCGTCGGTGGTGCGCACGAAAATTCCGCCGCAGCCCGAGCTGAGACTCGCGGAGGGTCGGGCGCAGGGCTGGGTAAAAGGCGGGCGGGGCGGTGGAAGGGGTAGGGGTAAGGGCGGTGGAAGGGGTGGTGTAAAGAGAGGGGGCGTGGATGCGGACGGGGAAGGGTGGTCCGGCGAAGACGTCGAGGCGCTTTTCGGCGGCGCCACTCTGCCGATGACGCTACGCGGCGTGACGTTCGCGCTGTCCGCCCCGTCGTTCTTCCAGACCAACACCGGTCAGGCGGAGAGGCTCGTCGCCGCGGTTGAGGACGCGTGCGGGTTCAGCGGGGACGGCACGGAGGTCGTGTTGGACCTGTTCTGCGGCGTCGGCACCCTCGGGCTCTGCGTGGCTAAAAAGGCCAAACACGTCTACGGATGGGAGGTTGTCCCCGAGGCTGTGAAGGACGCGGAGAGAAACGCGGCGGCGAACGGGATCGATAACGCCACTTTCCGACGCGGCGACCTGGCTAAGCTCAAGGCGTCGCTACCCGGCGTCGGCGGCAAAGGGGGCGGGGATCTTCCAAAGCCGGACGTGGTCATCGCGGACCCGGCGCGAGCGGGGATGGACGAATCGCTGGTGAAAGTTCTCACGGCCATCGGCGCCAAACGCATCGTCTACGTCAGCTGCAACCCCGCCACGCAGGCTCGCGACGTACTCAGGCTGGCGGGTGGGAACGGGGGCGACGGTGTGAGGTACGAGATGAGATCGTGCGCGCCGGTGGATATGTTCCCGCACACGCCCCACGTGGAGACAGTCGCGGTGCTCGAACGAATAGATGATTAGAATTAATTGACCCTCAGTCGTCGAATCTACCCTGGAGGTCCTCCTCCTGGAACACCTGTCGCACGGGCCCCAAATTCGCGAGCTGCGCGTAGGACCCGATCGGCGGCTCCTGCAGGTCATCGTGCGCCGATATCAATTGCGCGTGCGTCCCCTCCTCAACTACTGCTCCCCGGTGCAAGACGAATATCTTGTCGGCGCCCTTCACCGTGCTCAGCCTGTGCGCGATGACGAGCGTGGTTCGTCCGTGCATGGCGTTATCGAGCGCACCTTGCACCTGCGCCTCGGACGCTGCATCCAGCGCCGACGTCGCCTCGTCCAATAGGAGCACGGCGGGGTTGCATAGAATGGCGCGCGCGATTGCGATTCGTTGCTTTTGTCCGCCGCTGAGCTGTACCCCCCTCTCGCCGACTTGCGTGTGGAACCCGCGCGGCATGGACGTCACGAACGTGTGGGCGTTCGCCGCCATCGCCGCGCTGATGACATCGCCGTCGACAACCTCCGGGATGCCAGCTGTGCTGTCCTCCCCGCCAGATCCACCCAGGGACTCCGTCTCGTCTTCGGACCGGGCTGTCATGTCACCGTAAGGGCTCCCCGGGCTCCCGCCCCGCTCCCGCATTTCCTCCTCGTCGAGGTCGTCCAGCGACATGAACCCGCTGGAGTGACTCGAGGTGAACGAGCCGCCCGTGCGGCGCCACGGGATCAGCGATAACAACGCCCCGGACCCGCCGGGTATCGGTATGGGGTTAACCCGAGCATTCCTTGAGGCCCGTTTCCTTCGAGCTCGCCGCCGTCGGTTCTCCTCGTCCCGCTCGGCGTCCGCCATCCTCCGGCTGTACGTTATATTCTCTAGCACCGTGCCCGAGAACAGCACGGGCTCCTGCCCCACGCACGCCATCACCTTGTGCAGCCACGCGTGCGAGAGTAGGCTGACGTCCACGCCGTCGAGCGCCACGACGCCCATCTGCGGCTCGTAAAAGTGTTGGAGCAAGTGGAACACGGTGGACTTCCCGCTGCCGCTGCCGCCGACCAAGGCGACGAACTCGCCCGGCTCGGCCCTCAGCGCCACCCCGTTCAACACCACCTTTTCGGGTCTCGCGGGGTAGAAGAAATGCACGTCGCGGAGCTCCACCGCGCCGAGGAAGGGCGTCACCACGTGGGAACCCTCGTTGTTACCCACCGGCTGCCTGTCTATGAGCTCGAAAACCGCCGCCGCGGACCCGCTGCTCTTGTACATGGACGTGAAGGCGTTCAGCAGGTTGCTGACGTACTCCTGCAGCTGCCCTTGGTACAGCATGAACGCGATGAGTCTCTCCGGGTGCATCTGACCGCTCATCACCAGGTGACTGCCGTACACCAAGAGCGCCACCGGGACGACCAGCTGCGACAGGAACGAATAAATCACCGAAAAGTATATTCCCGTCACCACGGCTTGCCGATTGCACAGCTCGTACCACCGTCCCAGCGCGCTGTCGTACCGCTTGCACTCGTGCTTCTCGTTCGCGAAGCTCACGACGGTTCGTATCGCGCCGATAGCCTCCAGCGCGACGTGATTCGCCGCCGCGAGCGAGTCCTGCGTCGCCGTCGCGTTCTTCGTCATCCACTCCCCGTAAATCCTATTCGCCGCCGTGGTTATCGGTACGATGGCGCACGCGACGAGCCCGAGCCTCCAGTTCTGCAACAGCAAATACACCGCGATACCCGACACCCGCACCACCGACTCGGTGACGTTGCGGAACACCCAGGAGAGGTTGGACGCGATCTCGGTGGTATCCGCGGTGAGCCGCGAGGAGATGCTCCCGCCGCTGGTCACGTCAAAGTAGCCAATCTCCTGCCCGAGTATCTTCTGGAACAGTGTGGATCGAAGCCTCCGGACGATGCGGTTCTGCACGAACGTGAACAGGAAGACGTTCCAGAAGTCGAGCGCCGCGTTGACCCCGCCGGCGATGGCGAAGAGCTCCAGGGAGGTTCGCAGCCTCTCTTCGTCGCCGTCGATGCACGAGCCTATCGCGCGGGACATAAAGTGCGGCGACGCGAGGGAGAAGGGCAGGCGGCAGATCAGGGAGAAGAGACCGAGCGCTAGCCAATGCCAGTCGGGCCAGGCCAGTGACTGTGACGTGGGGACGGGGGATAGGGGTCAACGGGCGGTGCACGGTTGAATTTGGTGACGTCAATGTTCGGGTTCGAGATTGGGCACGTACCAGCAGTCGCCCGAAGGACGGCTTCTTCCTCTCTTCCTGGTGATATCCTTCCTCGTCGGATAGCTCCCCGGCATGTCTGAGGGCCTCGGCAGCGGCCGTCGCGCCCCGCTGCGACGCATCCTTGGCGATTAACTGCGATGGGGGAGGGCGGTGAGTGTCGAAACGTCGTGCTTTTGGGTGTGCTCTTCCCGCGAAAATCGGGCTCAGTGGGTTCGGGCTCGATGGGGCGCGCGGACACTCACCAGTAAATCCTCCACCGGTCGCTCGACCGTGGACGTGAACCCCGGGCTCAGTAAGGGTTCCTCCATGGAGTCCGCCGACTCCACCCGGACGAACCCGTTCCCGTTGGGAGACATCCTCCAACGTTCGCTCCCTCCGATTTGTCCTCGAGCGACAACTGGCAGCTTGTCTTGGAGCGCCTGAATAACGAAAATATGGATTCTTACTAGTTCACATACGTTTCTCGAGGAAACCACGTCAATTAGGCCTTCTCAACGCAAATTGGACAACGATTTCTAACCTTCAGCCATACGAATTGTTGCCCTCGACATATTTTGGGTGTTGAACGGTGGGAGGTTACAACGAAAGGCGCATCATCCATCGGAGGAGCCGTCGGTGTCGGCCATGAGGGACGACACCAACGTGGATTGGATCCATGGCCTCCCGTTCCACAGCTTCGACCCCAGTGCCTACGGCCGGAGCGTGGCGCTCATCGCGTTCACGTACTCCACGCCGTGGCTCGCGCTCGCGCTCGTCACCGTCGTGGCGTGGGCGCAGTTCCACAGAGCAGGCTGCATGTGCGGGCGCATCCGCGCCCCTCGTCGACCCGCGCTGTTGGGGATGAAGCCCGCGATGATCATGTTTCTCGTGATGGCGTACATCGCGTGCAGCCTGGTGCCGTCGGCGTACACCAGGTACAACGAGGGCTCCGGGGACGTCGACGACGCGCTCCGCGCCCTCGACGCACTCGCGACGGGAGCGATGGGGCACGCGGCGCAGGCGAAGAGCGCCGCGGCGGAGTGCTCCGCGGCGCTCGCGGTGGTGGACACGCACTTCAAAGACCACATGGCGCCCGCGCTCAAGGTCCAGCGCGCCAGGCAGGCGGCAGAGCACTTCGGCGCCGCCGCGGAGGGCGTCGGCGGGATGGCGTGGAAGGATCTCGGCGACATGCGCGGCTACGACGAGCGGTGGTCGCGTATCGACACCTGGTTCACGGCGCTGTCCGCGACGACGTACACCCTTCTCATCCTCGCGGCCATCGCGCCCGTCGCCGCCAGAGCAGCAGGGCTCAGCGCTGACGGTTCAACGTCACGGTTCAACGGCGTCGAGAAGTTCACAATCGCGGCGCCTTTTCTCGCTCTCGTCGCCGCGTGGCTCTTCCTCGCGGCTTCATCCCCGGCGACTGTGACCCTCGCCGAGACATGCCACGACTGGGTTCCCACCGTGACGGAGAGGGTCCCCGCCGGCGGTCGGTTCTACTTCTTCTGTGAAGTGGACGCGGATGCGTCGGCGGATGTCATACCGACGGCGACGGTTTCTCCCACCGTCGCCGCCGTCGACGCCGCGGGTGTTGAGTTCCGCGCGTCGATCGAGGCGGTGCTCGCGCTGGACCCATCGATGTCGTCCACGGGGCACGACGTCACGACGGCGGCGTTGAAGCGCGTGGAGACGTGCGAGGCGACCGGCGTGTCGGCGAAGACGGCGGTGGTGACATCGCTCGGTTCCTGCGACCCGATTGGAGCGAATCTGAGAGCCGCGAGGGAGGGCGCGTGCGGCGCCGCCGTCACCGGAATCTTCTGGAACAACGTCGCGATCATGCTCCTGGCGTTCGTGATCTTCTACCACGCGCTCCGGGGGTGGCTGTGGGAGCTGGTGGATTGGGTCGCGATGGGCGACGTGGTGTACGGGGAGAACAGCCCGCGGGGGCCCAAGTTTGGAACTAACCCTTCCGCTAAGGGGTACGGCTCAACGTACGTGTCACCCGGCGCGGACGTCGAGTCGCAGATTGAACGGCTAGAGGGTGAGTTCAAGGGGGTCAAGGGGGACGTGAAGTACGTCATGGGCAAGGTTGACGAGATGGTGCCGCTCGTGCGCGACTTGGAGGCGGCGTCCCGCGTGAACTCGCCAGTCGGCAAAGGGTCGCCAGAGGCTCAAACTAAGGGGTCGCCAGAGACTACGACGCATACTCTCGCGCAAGCGTCTCGAATCGCGCTGGGGTCGAGGAAGGCTTCGCCGAAGGAGGGATCGCCCGAGGGGTCGAGGAAGGCTTCGCCGAAGGAGGGATCGCCCGAGGAGAAAAGACAGCTCGCGCCAGAGATGGCGCAGCAGGTGTAAGATACAGGCTTGTTCAATACACATCGAGACACATAGATCATGTCAAACAATCGTCGCGAACTTCACTCGGAATCCGCGGCGTCAACCTCCGAGGTCGCCGCGTCCTCGACCTCGTCACCCTCCTCCTCGAACTCGTCGACGGCGTCCTCGACGTTCTCATCCACCGCCTTCGACTCAATCACCGACGACTTCGCTCCAATGCGTTTCCCATGCGTCCACTTCCTCTTCGCACGAGCCGCGAGGGGCAGCAGCTGATCCTTCCGCTCCCGCAGAATCGCCGCGCCCGCGCCGACGAGCGCGAGCCGCACCAACCATTTCCTCAAACCGCCGAAAGCGCCGCCCGTTTCATCCTCCGGTTCGAGGCCGAGCTTAACACGAATCGCCTCCTGCTCCAACCGCTCGATCTCCTCCCAGTCCTTCGCGAAGCTCTTCGCGATCTCAGCCTCGTTCACGCTGACGTCCAGCACGGTACGTTCACCACCCGGGGACCACGCGTCGATCGGCGACGCCGCGCCGGGCGACCCGCTGCTGCGAAATTCGTCGTCGATGACGGCATCCGCCGCGGGCGTTTCCTCCTCCCCATCCTCGTCCCCATCCTCCTCCTCGTCGTCGTCGTCGTCGGTGAGGGGCACGTAAAGCGGGGACTCGGGCCGAGGGGTCGATTCGTATTCGTACTGGTACTCGTCCTCGTCGGTGGACGTGTAGCCGAGCAGGGGGGACTCGGGCCGAGGGGTTGACTCGTAGGCGTAGGCGTATTCGTCCGAGTCGGTGGAAGACGCGTTCAGGAGTTCATCCTGTCGTTTCGCGTACCTCAGCATGAGCCACTGGTCCTCGCTCAGCCCCGCGTGCACGATGTCATCCGTGGTCTCCAACGGGTCGGTGGATGGGAAATCCATCATGGATCGTTCGAACTCCTCCAAGGATTCCACCTCGAGGCCGTCGACGCTCGGGTTGCTTTTCAGCCGGGCCAGCGTGGACGTCGGCGAGACCGTGCCGCGCTCGTCGTTCGACTCCGGCATGACTCCGGCTGGCTTTTGAGTGCTCGCGAGGACCCGTTCGAGCGCCCGCTCGGAGCTCGGCGTGCGAGAGCGCGTCACCGCGTCGCGCAGGAGAGACTCAGCCTTGCCTGCGGCGCGCCACTTTGCAATCTCCTCGAGCTCGATCAGTCTACCCTGGTTGACGAGCTTGGTGTACCTGCCGAGGAGGAAGCGCTCGGCGATGGCGGAGATGCCGAGGGTCCACCAGCCGCGCAGCCGGAGCCTGGCGCGGACGGTGAGGGTCTTGATGGTCCCCGCGTGCGGCCGCTCGGGATCCGCCTCGATGACGCAAATCTCCTCGGCGGTGACGAGCTGCGAGTGCGATTCGTTGACGGTGTACATCACCATCTTGCCCGCGGGCTCGGACCACTCGATTCTCTCCGTGCCCGTGAGGTACTCGCCGCCGGAGATCTTCTTGACCCATTCCGGGGCGTCGTTCGCGGCGAAGAACCGGCGGTATCGCATCGCCCACGCCTCGGTGTCGGTGCCATCGGACGTCGGCTTCTCGGGCCTCTCGTCCAAGATGTCCACGCGACGGACCAGCGGCATCGACGGATGGGGTCCCTGCGACCGTTCCCTGAACGCCGCCATCACGACGGAGACGTGCTCGTCGTACTTGAAAACCACCGTCTTCTCCATGCCGCCCTTGGAGGCGGACATCTCGCGCAGCTCAGCGAAGGACTCGGCGACAGCCATCGTCGTTTCGGAGATCTTATTCCAACGGTCTGGTTTCTCTCGATATCGTTCCGGGCGCGCCGGTGGGATGTCGCCGACGCGCGCGCGGGAAGGTGAGAGCGATACCCGGTACAGGCACCACTCCGAGTGTATCGAAGGCACACGCGCGAGCCGGCGGTGCCCGTGAAGTGTGGACCGCGCGCGCGTGAGTCCCGGGAGATGCCCGTTTTTGGGTGCCGGCGAGTGAGATCGAGCTGCGAGCCGCGAGCTGAGCGGATGCCAAACTCTCCGCCCCGCCACACGTAGCCGCGCTGGCCGGGCGACACGGTAGTCGGAGGTTGGGTTTTTTCGACGCGATGGGGATGCCCCCGCCTCCTCCCCGGTTCGACGGGTCCGCGGGCGGTGCGGCCGAGGTTTCCAAGTCCATGCCTCCCCCGCCTCCCACGTTCGACGGCGCTCCGGCGATGTCGGCGGCACCCTCAGATCCGGAGCCCCAACACGTCGAGGATGAAGCGGCGCTTCCCCCTCAGGCGGCGGCTCCTCCCCCCGGCGGGTACGAGCAGCCCGAGTGGGGCGGCGTGCCCTCCGTCGACTTCTCCCTGGAGGTTCTCAAGGACGGCGCCATCATCGAGACGATCGACTGCGCGGGCCGCGACCACCTCCGATTCGGCCGAACCCCGAACAACGACGTGGTCCTCGAGCATCCCTCCTCCTCGCGACTGCACGCGGTGCTGCAGTTCGCGAACGGCAGCGAGGAAGTCTTCGTACACGACTGCGGCAGCACCCACGGCACGACCGTGAACAAGCGCAGGCTCAAACCCGGCGTCCACGCGCCCGTCTTTGTCGGCGACCAGATCAAATTCGGCCAATCGTCCAGGGCGTTCATCGTCGCGGGAGCCGCAGCGCTCATGCCGGAGGAGGGCCTGAGCCGCGAGGAACGACGCAAGCTGCGCGCGCTGGAGAAGATGTCCGAGCAAGAGGCGGTCGTCGAGATCGAGCGGGAACAGCGCGCCAGGGCCCAGGACGCCGCGGCGACGGCGGCGGGCGCCTCGTGGGGGCTGGAAGACGACGACACGCTCGAGGAGCAGCAGCGCGAGGCGGATCTCTTGGAACACTTCGACTGGCGCGAGCACCAAGGGACGTTCACGGAGAAGCAGCAGGACCAACGGGAGAAGATCCAGCGGCGGGAGCAGAAGATCGCCAACATGAAGTCGGAGATTGAGCGAATCAAGGCCAAGGAGACGTCGGAGAACCCGCTCACCGCGGGGCAGCAGAACCAAATCACCCGCAACGAAACCGCCGCGGAGAAACTCGAGGAGGAAATAGAAGACATGGACGAGGTCCTCAACGACTCCCTGCGAGAGTCCCTGGGTGCCAAGCGCATCAACCGGGAGGGCGGTAAGAGGAGGAAGAAAAAGAAGAAGAAGGGTGCCTACTCCGACTCGGACTACTCGGACGACGACGACGACGACTTTTACGATCGCACCGACGCGGCGAAGGAGCGCCGACGGAAAAAAGAAAAGGCCAAGGCGGACAAACGCGCCGCCGAGCGCGGGGAGACCACCGCAAACGGCGGTCTCCCG
>Ga0209666_1000055_pt1 | contig 89414 bp, 83 predicted proteins | sample SaaInlV_125m_DNA_FD_184679 | JGI IMG/M metagenome (GOLD analysis project Ga0209666, IMG submission 184679) | Marine microbial communities from expanding oxygen minimum zones in the Saanich Inlet - Saanich Inlet SI037_S3LV_10m_DNA (SPAdes)... | ecosystem: Environmental > Aquatic > Marine >...
ATAAAAACCAAAATATTCACCTGCTTCTTGCTGAGGAATTAAGGTTGCATAGTAACTTCTAGAAATAGACTGAATGCCACCTTGAATGGCTCCAACCATAGCAGCCAATATATAGAACTCCATTGCATTGGATAGAAAGGCAGAATATCCGACCACAATCAGATAAAGGAGTATCGTTATAAGCAAAGTATTTTTATCTCCAATGCGAGAGGCTACTTTCGACCAAAGAAGAGTTGTGGGAAAGGCAACAAATTGCACCAAGATTAAAGCCACAATAATATCGCTGCTGGGCAAACCAAGATTTAAAGCAAAATCTGCTGCCATAGCCATGATGGTATGCACACCATCAATGTATAAGAAAAAAGCTAAGAGAAAGATAAAAACATTCTTTTTTGATGAGACAGTTTTAAGGGTATGCAAAACTTTTTGAAAAGCTAAGGTTATTTTATTGCCAGGTAAAGTTTCTCCTTGATCTTTGATCCGCAACATAATTGGGATCAAAAATAATGTCCACCAAACCGAGACACTCAAAAAGGACCACTGGACTGCTTCAGCAACACTATTTAAACCAAAAAATTCTGGCTTGATCGTCATAGCAGCATTGAGTAAAAAAAGTGATCCCCCGCCAAGGTAGCCAAAAGCAAAACCATAGCTTGAAATTTTAGCAATATTAGATTCATCAGAAACTTGGATTAACATTTTGTCATACAGGGTATTGCCTGCAGCAAAACAATAGTTAGCTATACCAAAAAATATTAATGCATAAAGCCATGATCCGGCTGGAATAAAGTAAAGGGCAGCAACACAAATAATTGCAATGCAGGCAAAACCACTAAATAAAACCTTAGTCGTTCTAGAAACATCAGTAATCGCTCCAATGAATGGAGATGTAAATAGCAATACAAGATTTGATATAGTTAGGCCCCATCCTAAATAGGCCGTTTTAACTTCAGCTTCTAAACCACTTGCCCAAAAATCATTAAAAAATATAGGGAAAAAGGCTGCAATAACAGTGGTCGCAAAGGCTGAGTTTCCGCCGTCATATAAGATCCAGGCTTTCGCTTCTGGTGATAACTTAGGCTTGTTCATACCAACAAATTCCATCGACTAGGTATTTTTTAGCTCGATTTCTTTTAATCAGGCAATTTAAATGACCAAGAGCTTCTCCGGTAGCCATGATTAGATTGCTGTCATCAATCTCTCTTTTAAAGAGAACATCAAATACATCAACTGACCTTTTAGGTTTAGCTAAAGCAGCATGCAGCTTATCAAGAGAAGTTTCATGGTGATCAATGAGAGCATGAAGTCTTTTATGCGCTCCTACAAAAGGTCGACCATGTCCTGGCAGCACCAAAACATCTTCTGGCAAGGCTTTAATTAATTTATGGCAACTAGAAATCCAATCTTCCACCGGATTAGCCTCTGGCTCTGTCGGGAAAATACCTACATGAGAGCTTATAGTTGGTAACAGCTGATCGCCGCTAATAAAAATATTTAACTCTTTTGAAAACAAGCAAAGGTGTTCTAGGGTATGGCCACTTCCATCAATAACCAACCACTCAATTCCATTGATGTTGATCGAATCCTGATCCTTTAAGCGATTATATGAGTGAGGAAGAGGATGGATAATTGATCCAAAAAAACCAAATCTTTTGGTAAAAGATTCAATTTGATCCACCGTCATGCCTGCTTGAGTATAAAAATTAATTGCTTCATTTGGAACATGATCACCAGTATCAGCTGCCAACATTCGACATTGAAGATAGTCCGTCCTGCTCATGCTGAAAGAGGTCTTATAATTTTCTACGAACCAGCCCGCCATTCCAATATGGTCAGGATGCATGTGAGTAACGATAACGTCGTTAATAGTAAGCTCCTCTGATTCAATAAGGTCTTTCCATGCATTTTTGGTATCGTCTAGATGCATTCCAGTATCCACCAGCGTGAGATTGGTATTTGGCCCTAAGGCCCATAGGTTGATGTGGTTCAGCGACATAGGAAGTGGCATCCTTACCCAGCGAACATGCTCATTGATGACAAGTGAGGTTCCAGACTTAGGAACGGTATCTATTGGAAATTCTAGTCTATGTTCAGTGCTCATGATTGATTATATGGTGGGTAGTTGCGTATACTTAGGCTATGGATGAAGACTCACAAACAATTAAAAGTTTAAGCTTTTTTGTCATTGGCATAGGTGCATTAGTATTTTTGATTGGCATTGTAGCCTATTTATTTAATTAACTTTTATCTTGCCAGGCTTAGAGCCTCGATTTAAAGCTTTCAAAAAATTATTGGCCTCAGCTGGTTCTGACACATCTGTATCTCTTACATAATCACTACCCCAGAAATCTTTCCAGGAGGGAAATAAGTCGTGGAAAAATCCTTCATAAGGATCCTCATTTGGCCAACGCATCTTCTTGTCGCCCAGTGGCGGTTTATTAATATCGGAGGCATACCAATACATTGGAAGCCTTTTATGGAACAGCCATGTGCCGTCTACTCTTTTATAGGAATCCCAATAAAGCATTTGCATAATTACCCAATCTGTCTTTGTTTCATGCTCATTCTTTGAATACACCAAGCCGATAGCTGAGTCAGCAGAATCAAATTCAATAATGTGATTACCAATATGATGAGAGGTGCCCGTAAATTTATCTCTAAAGGTGGAGTCAGCCCATGCTTTGAGGGCTTGACGTCCCTCCCCGTTTTTACCCACTCTGACATCGGGAACAAATAGATTCACGTGCATATCCAAGTCTCGCATATCCAGTGTTACAGAGTATTTTGCAGCAAGCTGCCTGATCTCATCTAGGGACTCTAACCGATCAAGCCTTTCCTCTATGCTCATGCTCATCCCGGAGGCCAAGTTAGTGATCGGCCACTCAGTAAATGCAAGTGGAGATGAAAAACACTTTGCCCAGCATTGGCTCCATTGTTGGTCACTAATCTAAAAGTATCGTCAAGCTCTAGCATCCTTGAGACCTCGCCAGCCACAAGCATCAAATGGCCTAGTAGCTCTTGATCTTCTGGAGTTGCATCTGAAAGCTTGGGAATAGCTTTTTTTGGAATAATAAGAAGGTGTGTTGGCGCTTGAGGTTGGATATCTTTAAAAACAAGAGCAAGCTCATCTTCATAAATTATGTCAGCAGGAATCTCTTTGTTTATTATTTTTGTAAAAATAGTTTCCATTGAGCTATATCAAAAATCTAAATAATCTAAATCCCACATAGAAAACACCAATAGACATGCTAAGGGCTAAGATAATTACCAATAAGTCTCGAATAGATTTTAAAAATTTTCCATCTGGAGAATTGGATAAGAGCTGCTGAACCAAAAACAGTAAAGCAACAATAGATAAAAATGCAATAATTAAAGTAATCATAGTTATGTGAATATAGGTCCTACCGAGACTACAAGCAAGGCTAAGGCGATGGCCCACGCAAAACATGCAACGATATCTGCAATATAAAATCTTTTTAATTCAATATCTGTGATGCCTAGCAAAAAAGGTACTAAAGGTCTTATTGCGGGAATAAATCTACCCACTATCACTGTGTAGGGTCCAAATCGATTGAGAAAATTTTGGGTGCGCTTAATTCCTTTTTGACGCTTTTGAAGAAAATTGGATGCCATAAACGATGGACCAAATATTTTTCCAACAAGAAATCCTGATACATCACCTAAATGCGATCCAGCAAATGCTATGCCACAGATCCAAGGCAGGGTTAAAAGCTCTGTGTTGTACAAATAAATACACAAAGAAAATAAAATAGCACTTGGCATAAAGCTACCAGTGATAATCATAGACTCCATAAAGCCAAATAAGAAAATTAAAAACCATGCATATTCAGGGTTGGTTTCTAGGAATATTTGAATTTTATCAAAGGGCATAAACTTATCCTTTTCTTGAAAAAAATTTCTCTATTGCTTTTATATTATCTTCAGAGCCATAAAGCCTCTTCATCGCTTTTGTCTCTAAGTCCCTTGCTGCAGCAAGAGCATCAGAATTAAAGGATTTTAGAATTGCTTTAGTTTCTATGATTGAAGCGAGGGATTGTTCGTTTAATTGATGGGCATAATCTATAGCTTTATCGTAATAGTCCTCTCCTAGGTACTTAGCCATGCCAAAATCAAAATACTCCTTGCCACTTATCCACTCTGCTCCAAATAATAATTGGGCAGCCTTTTGATAGCCAAGTGATTGAAATAATAATAGTGAGCTTCCTACTTCGGGAGCTAAGCCCAGGTCTGAAAAAGGGTATTTAACTTTTGCATTAGGGCTGATAAATACAGCATCAAAATGCAGAAGAATAGTGGCACCTCCGCCGATGGCAATTCCATCAACAGCAGCAATTAGAGGTTTTTTATAATTAATCAAGGCATCAACACAAGTTTCAAATGGCTCTTCATAGTTTGCGCCGCCATCACCCACCATACTTGCCAGATCAACACCGGAAGAAAATGTATTGCTTGCTCCTGTCACAATCACTGAATGAACCTCTGGATTTTCGCTCGCTGAATTCAGCGCATCCCTTAACAATCCCCATAGATCAGCATCAAAAGCATTTTTTGTTTCTGGGCGATTGAGCGTAAGAAGCTGGACCTTATTAATGGTCTCAATTAGAAGTTTGCTCATTTTCCCTTAAAGTTAGGTTTACGTTTTTCTGCAAATGCGGTTAGCCCTTCCATCATGTCCTCTGATGCAAAAATTGGTTGGCCGATTTCAAGCTCTTTTTCTAGAGCCTCAGCCTCAGGATAGCTTTCATCGAGCTCTCGAAGAGATCTGACGATTGCTTGGATAGCCAAGGGTGCATTTGCACTGATGGTTTCTGCAATCTCCATTGCATGAGATAAAGCGTCTCCATCTTCAACCATGTGACCTATTAGTCCAAATCTTAATGCTTCTTCAGCAGATATTCGACGACCAGTTAGCAGAGCCTCTGCCGCCAAGGTATATGGTATTTGTCTTCTTAAGCGAACGGTAGAACCTCCAAGTGGAAATAACCCTCGCAAAGGTTCTGATAGACCAAAAACAGCAGATTTTCCTGCAACTCTGACATCCGTGCCTTGCAGAATTTCTGTGCCTCCAGCCAAAGCAAATCCTTCAACGGCTGCAATTATAGGTTTGTTTGGGCGGTTGTGTCTTAAAAGTGATTGCCAATGAAGATCTGGAATAACTTTTAGTTTCTCCATCATTTCCGCATCTTCATTGCCTTCTTTCATAGCACTTAGATCAGCACCGGAACAAAAAGTTCCACCTGCCCCAGTCAATACAGCGCACCTTAAGTTTGGATCTTCATCAAGCTTTCTCCAAGCCTCATAAATAGTTACAAGCATTCCTGGGCTCAAAGCATTTCTTTTTTCTGGTCTGTTTAAGGTAATGACCATTATGTGGCCCTTCTCTTCTACAATTGCATGATCTGTGTTCATTGATATCTCCGATTAGTCTTTGGAAGAGGAAACAATCCACATTGCAAAAAATTGCGCTGCACCACCGTAGGCATGGCCCATAGATATTTTTGCATCTTCCACCTGATGATCTTCGGCCAAGCCCATTACCTGAAGTGCTGCTTCGCCAAAACGGATCATGCCTGAGGCTCCGATGGGGTTAGATGACAGAACTCCGCCTGACATATTTACAGGGAGGCTTCCATCTAAAGCCGTCACACCCTCATCAGTTAACTTCCAACCTTGGCCTAAGTCACAAAAGCCTAGATTCTCTAGCCACATAGGCTCATACCAAGAAAATGGGACATAAATTTCTGCGCAATCAATTTCAGTTCTTGGGTTATGAATTCCGGCTTGCTGGTATATGTCTTTTGCACAATCTATTCCGCCTTGCGGATTGACCTCGTCACGGCCTGCAGAAAGAGTGCCCTCTGATCTAACCGCCATGCCTCTAATCCAAGCCACATTTCTTGAGCCCACTCTGTCTTCTGAGGTAATGACCATGGCGCAAGCTCCATCGGAAGATGGGCAGCTTTCTAAATATCGCAAGGGTTCCCAAAGCATAGGAGTTTCGCTCACCATTTTTTCATCTATGCCAGGTATTTGAAGATGGGCCAAAGGGTTTTTTAAGGCATTTTGTCGATCCTTAGCAGCAACCTTCCATCCAATATGTTCAGGTGGCTCGTAACGACGAATGTACTCACGAATAAATGGAGCAAAGTAGCCTCCAGCACCTGCATTAATGTGAGGTGAATAAGGGTATCTTGGGGATAAGGCCCACGTTGCATTTGATTCTGATTGTTTTTCAAACGTAACAGTTAAGACCGTTTTAAATTGTCCAGAGCACACATGTGAAGCTGCTATTACAGCCGTGCTGCCACCCACGCTTCCGGCGGTATGAACCCTTAAAACAGGTTTGCCTACCGCTCCAATTGCATCAGCAAGATATAACTCAGGCATGATGACCCCTTCAAACATATCGGGAGCTTTACCCAGAACAACCGCGTCAACGGCGTCCCATTCTATGTCTGCTGCTAGCATTGCCTTATCTATGGCTTCACGAACCAAGCCTGCCATGGACACATCTCTTCTCTTTGAATCGTAGTTAGTTTGACCAACACCTATGACGCCTGCTTGAATCATTTATGCCTCTCCAAATGAACAACCATGTTGTGCTGAAGGCAGGGACCAGAAGATGCATGAGCTATTCCGTGGTCTGATTGATCTCTTACGAGTGATTGAAACGTTTTTCCAATGGCGTCTAGACCTGCACACATCATTACATTTCCAACCAAGGGACCGCCAGATAAATTTGTTGGAACGTTCGTTAAGTTTAAAAGCTTTCTTAAAAATGGTACTTCATGACTAAATTGAGTGTGTAGCTCAGCCACATCAAAATTAATGTTCTTTAGGTTCAGATTAGTAATTGCATTTTGGATAGTTGGAGATGTTGCTAAATCTCTCGAGCCTAGATTTGAAGATTCAATGCTGTGATCAATTCCCTCAATCCAAATAGGGTTATCGGTAAATTCAAAAGCTTTATCTTCTGAGGCAATCACCATTGCAGATGCTCCATCAGATATTGGAGGACAGTCAAAACCTCTAAGGGGAGAAGAAATTAATGAATCGGCCTGATAAAGATCCTCACTTACATGATCAGTCAAAAGTGCATTTGGATTATTTGCTGCATTGTTTCTCGCCTCAATAACTGTTGCCATCATTTCATCGTGGGTAATAATTTTTTGCTGCAATAATATCTGAGCTTGCAAAGCAGCCAAGCTAACCCGATCAGGCCAAAGCGGAGAAATATAGTAAGGGTCCATCTGCAAAGAAATAATTGAATCAAGATTGCCCGGTGAAGATTTACCAAAACCATAAATTAATGCAGTGTCTGCATCACCCATCTTAATTTTCAACATAGACTCATAGAGTGCCCAAGCTGCATCCATCTCAACGTGAGATTCTTTAATGGGAGGGCTTGTTTGAATTGCAGATAACCCTTCAACAAATGCAAAAGCTGCACCTTGAAGATAGTCACAGCTTCCAGAGCAAGTGAAGCCAATATCATCTTGCGATATGCCTAGATCATTAAAAACCTTATGCACAACCGGCATAATAAGTTCTACTTCATTTAAGGCGCCTGCATTAGGCAATATCTTATGTTGTGCGTAACCTACTACTGCTACTTTTTTCATGATGGTTTAAACCTTAAAGTGGATACATCAACATCTGGTTCATCAATAGGAGCGAACCATTTAATATTCTCTAATGAATGAGTCCATTCATCTTTTGGTTTCCAGACTGCCTGAACCCGCATTCCAATTCTAATTTGGTCAATTTCAATATCCTGCACTAAATGCAAGAAGGAAATATCAGCTTCATCAAGTCGAATCATGGCGCAAACGTAAGGAGGCACTATTGGGTTGCCTGGAATTGGTATGTGCACCACAGTAAAAGATTCTACGCAGCCTTTATCTGTTAAAGGTACTTCAATCGATGTTGCAATACCGCATCTTGGGCAACTCCCTCTAGGCGGAACATAAACAGCCTTGCATTTAGGACATGATTGTCCAACCAACCTGCCCTCTTTTACTTGATTCAAAAAAGTGGTGGTTGCTGAGCCAGCTGTGTATTGATACTCAAGATGAATAAAGGATTCTTTGTAATCTTTAGGTGCTTGATCGTCGCTCATGATTCTAAAATAAAATAATTAATGTCTGTGATGGCTTCGGTTGGATTCTCAGACCAAACAGGTAAAACTTTTTTTCCAGTACTAAGATCAGATTCATCGCAATCAGAAACCATATGGAGCATGGCTGTATCTGCACCATCCAACTTAATGAGAGCAAATGCAAAGGGTGTTTTTAAGAGGTGATGAGATCGAGGTGAGTTTACCCAACTCCAAGACTCAATGGTTCCACCAGGGCCAACTTCAACAATTTCAGTTAAAGCTTCTCTTGTATCTGGATCGTATTCAGCGGCTGGAGCAAAAACTTTTTGAGCTTTGCTTTTGGTTCCAAAAATCTTCTTTTGAGATAAGCCTTCAAAAAACTTAGACATAATTGGACCGCTTGAACGTTTATATTTATAAGAAAGCTCAAAGGGAGCTTCTAATAAATTGATCTTGCTGTCATTCATTCTCTTCTACCATCGTATTTTTAGATGAGTCTATTAAAACATGTTTCATTAATTTTCCGGAAGCATTTCTTGGTAATGATTGTTCAGCAAATATCCATTTAGATGGCACTTTAAAATCTGCAAGCTTTGATGAAACCCAGTTTGATAGTTCTTCTTGTGTAATCTCAGAGTTTACTAGCTTTATAACTGCTGCAACTTCTTGTCCTAAATCTTCGTGAGGTAATCCAATGACTGCAGATTCTTCGACCATGGGATGTAAATCCAAAAGAAGCTCAATCTCCTGAGGATACACATTTTCAGCTCCACGCAAAATAAGATCAGTGCGCCTAGAAGAGATAAAAAATAAATGGCCTTCTTTGAAGCCAAAGTCTCCGGTTCTCAGCCAGCGATCCTCTAACAAAGATTCGCTTGAGGCTTCGGGATTATTAAAGTACCCCAGCATGACCGAGGGGCTCCTAACAAAAATTTCTCCTTCTTCGTTATCCTCTAAAATGACTTGCCCTTCCTCATCTCTAAGCTCTACATTAACGGTTGGCATAACTTGTCCTGGAGAAGCTGGATTACTGTTTAGGTTTTCACCCCAGTTAATAATGGTAATAGCGCCTGACTCAGTTAGACCATAGCCATAGCCAAAGCTGTATTTAGAACTAGGAAAGACTTCCTTGGTTCTTTCAATTAAAGCAGGAGGCATTGGAGCGCCACCACCCCCGACTACGAGAACTGATGGAAGACTGATATTAGTTTCGTTTGCAGCATCCAGAACTCTTTTTAAGGCGGTAGGCACAGCGCCGCCCCAAGAAGTAACATTAAATTTATCAATCAACTCTAGTATTTTATGAGCAGAAAATTTTCCTGCATAAAGAAGAGTTGTTGAACCGGCAAATAAACTTGTTACCACACCAGCCGAAAGACCTGATACATGAAATAAGGGAGAGGTTAGAAGACTGGTGGGTTTGTGTTTAGCCCAATCAATGCCCTTAGAGGATGAATCTTGAGAGACTGCTGCGCCTTGCAGCATCGAAAGAGTTGAGTTTGCAATCATAGAGCGATGTGAAGTCATAACACCCTTTGGTGCGCCAGTTGTCCCTGAGGTGTAAAGCAAACAAGCACATTCATCTTCATCGAGACGAATAAATGAATCGATCATCTCAGATTGATTGGCTATATCCATTTCTTCAAAAATTAATACAGGATGTGTTGGCTCGCCAGAAATGCGATCGAATCTTTTTTGATCAGCAACAATTAATTTTGGGTCAGCATCCTCAATGGCTTTCATTGCCTCAGAGCCCTTCCACCAACCATTCAAACCACAAGCAATAGCACCAATACTTACAGTGGCCCAAAAGAAAATGACCCACTCAGGGCAATTGGCTGCGTATATAGCCACCCTATCTCCAGGTTTAACCTCATACTCATTCTTTAAAATGTATGCAGCTTTTTTAACTAGCTTCAAATGCTCAGCGTAAGTAATAACCTTATCTTGGTAGATAAGATATGGTTGGTCGCCGTGATTATTTGAAAGCTCTAAAAAATCTACCAGGGACCTAGGGCGATTTTTGAAAACGTCCATCTCTGATCCAAGAACATTCTCACGATGTATCTGAAAAAATTCTTGATCTGAAACCAAGGCTTGTATGTATTTATCTGTATGCATAACTTAAATTATTTTTAACTATCGTATAAACAAAACAAATAATCAACGAGTATCAGTAGCTTTTATTTTGTCAATGTTGTTTGAGAAATAGAGTTTAGTTATAGTGGATTACATGCCATTTAACATGAAGAGAATTTAAAAATTATGGATTCACAAAACACAAATCAAAAACTAGCTGTCATTACTGGAGGAGCGTCTGGCATTGGGCTGAGTTGCAGCAAGCGCTTTGCAAAAGAAGGTTATGCAGTTTTAATAATTGATGCGAATAAAGAAGCCGGTGAACAAGAATTAAAAAGCCTTAAATCAGATGGTTATAATGCAGATTTTGCTTATTGCGATATCACCAAACATGAGCAAGTCGCCGCTATATTTCAAGGACTTGCAGACCAAAGTAAATGTGCACAAGTGTTAGTAAATTGTGCTGGCATTAGTCCAGCTTTGAATGCATTACACGAGTACCCTTTAGAAGAATGGCATCGTGCCATTGATATCAATCTGCATGGGACCTTCTATGCTTGCCGAGAGTTTCTTGATCTTGCAATGAAGAATAATGCATCCGATGGTTCAATCATCAATGTGGCTTCAATTATGGGAGTAAGAGCCAGCGCAGCTCAAGCATCTTATGCTGCATCTAAACATGCCGTTGTAGGTCTCACCAAATCTATTGCTCAAGACTATGCTCATTTAAATATTCGTGCCAATGCTGTGGGTCCTGGGGTCATTGATACGCCCATGAACACAGAATTGATGAAAGATAAAAATGTAATGCAATACATGCTTGGAAGAATTCCTTTAAAGCGAGTTGCATCTTCGGATGAGGTAGCCAATCTTATTTATTTTCTTGCCTCCTCAGAGGCCTCATATATAACAGGGTCCTATCACCCAGTTGATGGCGGCTATCTTGCAAGCTGATATGTTTAATAAAAAAACTGCTCTTATCACAGGTGCTGCCAGCGGAATTGGTCGCGGCTTAGCTGTTCATGCTGCCGGCCTTGGAATGAATGTTGTTTTAATGGATCTTAACGAAGAAGGCCTGTCTGAGACTCAAGCTCTTATCCCAAGCTCCCCTACCCTTGTATTGAAGTGTGATGTATCTAATCTCGAAGAATTCACTCTATGCAAAGAAAAGATAGATGCGGAATTTGGTATGGTTCATTTTCTTTTTAACAACGCTGGAATTTTTTTAGAGGGCCGAGCTTGGAAAGCAGATCAAAAGAATTGGAAGAGAGTTATTGATGTAAATTTAATGAGTGTTATCTATGGGTTAAATCTCTTTGTAGATGAGATGATTAATAGCAATGAACGTTGTCACATTATTAATACATCTTCCATGGCAGGGATAATCGTTGGGCCCGCTTTAGCGCCTTATACAACGACCAAACACGCAGTTGTAGGCCTAACAAGAACACTTCATGAGGACTTAGCTCAGAATGATAAAGTTGGAGTGTCTGTGATGTGCCCAGGTCTTGTCAAAACTAACATCATAGAAAGAGACCATCTGGGACTAGATCTAGATGAATCCTCCATTGATCAGCACGAAAGCGCTAAAAACAATGCACAGTGGCTTGCCGATGGGGTAAAAGAAGGAATGACTACCGAAGACCTAGCAGTCATAGTATTCAATAAAATTGAACAAAATCAATTTTGGATCCTAACGCATCCTGAGTTTATAGATGTTTACGCTGGCTACTCCAAAGAGCTCATAGACACTCTTTAGACTTAATCTTATTTAAGCGCTTTCAGCACTTGCTTGAAAGGGATAATTTTAAAGTTCTGATTTTTTAGCTCTTCCCCATCGAGGTTTTCATCGTCTTGAGCAATCATCATTCCTTTAGTAAATTTCCCACCAAAATTATAGCTAGAAACTGAGATGCCATCTGTGTGTGATGTTCCATCAATACCGCGGGGACTATCATCAACAGTAAAACTAGAAATAAATTGATAAGGCTTCTGCCTGTTATAGACATTATATTTGTTATCGCCTTGTGAAGATAAGATGACATACCCTTCTGTATCAGAAGTTTTATAGATTGCCACCCCTTCAGGATCGCCGCCAATGTTTCCTTCTCGAGAGTCTACAATGACTGGGTTTAAAAATGGATACTCTTGATTCAAATTATAGGCTTTTAAAACTCCATTGGTTTCTTCTTCTGAGATAAACAAAGTTTGGTTTTCATCATCGAATACACATCCCTCTGACTCGCCTCCATTATCAAATACACCAATTAGTTTTTGATTTTCAAGCGTCCACATCTCAACGCTCGGACCTCCATCCTCAGTTGCAAAAGCAACGGGGGTTCCGCCAATCATTCCAATGCATATGCCATAAATATCTATGCTGGAGGCTATGCTAAATGAGCGCTTTGACAATGAAAAGATATCTTGAGATTCATGAGTATTAGCAAAAAAGGTATCTTGATCTATAACCCAATACTCTACAGATTGATTGCTTCGATTGGTTGCAGCAAGATAAATCTCTGAATTTTGCTGCCTAACATCTATGTTATTTATAGCTCCAAGCGGAGAGAAGCTCTGCTGCACTCCCTTTAAATCATACAAATAAACTCCTGCGGTCTTATCGGTGCCAAAAAAAAGTGATGTGCTTGGATTCTTAAAATTAATAATTATGGCTGGGTCATCGGCAGCATCTTCGGAAGTATTAACTGGAGGAGTTTCATCCAGAGCATAAATACTAGTATCTTGCGAGCATGCCACAAAAGTTATTAAGACTAACGCCAGCAGAAAGCTGGCGCTAATTTTAGGTTTTGTAAGCTTAGTAGTTGTATCTAAAACCAAGCGAGTATGTTGTTCCATATTCATCATATTGAGAAAGTCGATCCTTGTATCCCCAGAAATAATATTCTGGCTCATCCGTTAAATTAGTTCCTTCTAGTTTAACACTCAAATTATTATTGATTTCATACTTAAGAGAAAAATCTAGCTGCGAATGATTATCAACAAACCTAGAGTTGTCCAAAGAAATTGTATCTATGTCTCCCTCTTCGTCGGCCAACCAATCTAAATAATCACCTCTAGATGAAAGGCTTAACCTAGCATCAACTCTTCCTTGATCATATCCAATTGAAATATTCTTTTGTTGATCAGAAAGTTTTCTAAAAGGTGTGGTAAATCTCTGATCATCATCAAATGCAAAAGTGCTCTCTCCATCTGTGAAAGTCATATTTGCTGCCAAATACAAACCATCAAAGGGGCTGGGTAGGAAATTGAACTCTTGTTGATATGTAACCTCAAGTCCTTTTATGTCTGATTGCTCAGCATTAATGTATGTCTTTACGCCGTCATTAAAATTAACGCCATTGATTGTTGCAGTTTTTTGATATGTTGGATAAATAGCATTATCAATTTGTTTAAAAAATACTCCCAGGCTAAAAAAGAATAGATCATCCCCATAATACTCATAAGATAGATCTAAGTTATTTGCTTCGTATGGCTTAAGATCTGGATTTCCATAGGAGCCTTTAATGTCCTCGCCATCAATTTCAACTTCCGCAACAGGCGCTGCATTTGCAAATTTTGGTCTTGAAAGCGCTCTCCAGATCGCCCCTCTAAGCAACTGATTTTCTGATAGAAAATACTTGATCGTTAGATTGGGTGAAACAAAAGTATAGTCGTTGGATCCGTATGTTTTGGTTGCTCCAGAATCGTAGGCCGAAGATTCAAACTTTGTTTTCTCCACTCTGATGCCTGCTATGATTAAAGCATTTTCAGCTTCAATACTGGTCATTGCAAAAACCGCTAATACGTCTTCAGTTGCAGTAAAATCTGAAACTAAAGTTTCCTCTGAATCTAATGTCATAGAAGAAAGTTGGGATTTCATTTTGTCTGTGGCTGCAGCTGAAGCGAAAGAACCAAGTGTTTGATTGGTAAATGGCCATGGGATGGACACAGGATCAAAATCAGCTAAGGTTTTACCATCCCACTCGTAAAAATATAAATTCTTATCATTTTTAACATCTCGAGTTCTGTACTTCATTCCAAATTTTATCGTGGATGGAAGGTCACCAAACATTGAAGCTTTTTCAAAATCTATCTTGAATGCAACCTCTTCATCTTCAATCGTGGAGCTCTCAAGCTCTAGTTCCTTAAAATTTAGATTTCCAGGCTGGTATAACTCCCTGTAATCCTCGTAAACAGTCAAAAAAGGTTTTTGAGGATTAGAGTAATTAAATTGACCTAAAGCGGCATTTGAATCAATTCCTTTGAGATTGGTACAGCCCTCGTCTTTTCCTGCTCTTAAATAACAACGGAAGGTAACATCTGCATTATTTGAATCATCTTGCTCAGCAAAAGAATGGCTGATTTGAAATGATGAATTCCAATCTCCAATGATGGTATCTCCACCAAAGTTAATAGTTTGAATTGTCCTTATTTCTTCTCTAACTCTACTCTCTGCATCGTGACGAATTCTTGATGTCTCCATGAATTTCTCTGTGGTTGAGCCTGTTTGCGAGATTTTCCCATACTCATCTTTAAAACGCAGTTCATCTTCGATGTATTCATTCCAAAAAGCTTTTACATAAAGAGTTGTTTTATCGTTAACAATAAAATCAATGTCGTAAGTGAGGCCATATCTTTCTCTAGTAAGATCATAGTATCTCATCTCCCAGTCATCGTTCATTTCCTTCAAACCAGATGAATTGGTATCCCAGCCATAACCTGTTTCATTGTTATAAGTAACAATGTCTTTGCTGGCAAATGTAAGACCTATAACATGAGCAGATACATCAGAAATCTTTCCGCCATAAGTTAAAGCCATCTTTGGACTGTCTACATTTCCTGAGTTTTCATTGTATGAATTATCAAACTTTAATTTAAACAAAGTTTTTTTCAGGCTGCTTGGATTCTTTGTATTGAATTCAATTCTTCCACCTATTGAATCTGAATCTTGATCCGGAGTAAGACTCTTGGAAATAACAATATTATCTAACAGCTCAGTAGGCACACCATCAAGCATCACACTTCGATTTCCCTCAGGAGCAGTTACCGTTGCTCCATTAATAGCAACAGTATTTAAATCAGAGCTAAGCCCTCTAATAGAGACATACCTTCCCTCTCCTTGATCATTTTCAACAGAGATACCAGACACCCTTCTAATAGCCTCAGCAGCAGTTGTATCTGGAAAATCACCTAACGCATCAGAGTCAATTACTGAGATAATCTTTTGTGAAGACCTCTGCTTATCAATTGCACTTTTTAGACTAGACTTAGTTCCAATAACAACAACCTCCTCTAAATTTTCTGAATCCTGAGCATGTACAAATACAGCAATAAAAAAAAGGGACATAGATAAAAATAACTTCTTCATAAAAAACTCCATAAAATTTCCGTTCAATGTACGGAATGTCTATGACGCTTAGGTGGATGCTATGAAAGAATTTAGAATATTTCCTGCAACGAAATAAATAATGTTCTGTAACTATTTAGTGGCGGAAAAGTGACAAGTTTTTAAGGGCAATAAACTTTTTAAAATTTATACTCAAGACCTATTGAGAAAATATTCTTATTTTTTGATTTATCTGAAGAATCGATTAAAGAGTAGAAGGTAAATAATTTAAAATTATCGTCGATTATATGGTCATACCCAATGGTTGAATTTTTGCCAGAATCAATTTTCATGCTTGAGGATGCATATTGAAGTTTTATAATGCCTTGGTCTGATACCTCTTTGGCGAAACTAATTATCTGCCCATATTTCTCTATTCCCGAGGAAAGTTCTTGAGATTGCTGAAATATAAAACCTAGTTTTGATCTATTAAATGGTATCAATAATGACATTCTTGTTGAATCATACCCCTTCATTTCATTGTCTATAGCAAGAGCGGCTTGAAAAGAATCACCAGAATAATTAATTGAGTATGATGCATAATCATCTCCAGTCTTTGCTGGATTCTTCATTTTATTGACAGTAACTGAAAGAACCTCCTGAAATTTCGGTGAGGTGTAGCCTACAAAGTCATCCAAACGGTTCTCACCATGCAAAATATTTTTTATATCAGGCGCAAGATCATTAAATAGATCTACCTTAAGCTGAGATTTTTTTAATGCCGAATCATGTGTGCCAGCAAAGATAGTTCCTAGGTAACCTTTGATTCCTAAAAATGTATTTCTCTGCTTAAAAGTTCCATCATTTCCTCTAGCCTTTCCATCAACTAGATCAAAGCCATATTCAATTTGATATATGACCTTAAGACCTAATTCGTTGAACTCAAATAGATCGCCTTTTATGCCAATCTTTGATTCATTATTTTCTAATTCAAATTTTTCTTTTTTAGGGGCGTTAGAAACATGCTTTGAATCAATGGCTATCCTGCCATATAAGTCATGATTAGCGCTGACGTCAAGACACCCAATGGAAAGCAAAAAAATTAATATTTTGCCGCTAGTAGCAAAGCTAGAGATTCTTCCTGACATCTTATACGTTAAAAATTGTTCTTAATAAGATGTAAAACAGTACTGTAAAGGCAGCCCCTGCTGGAATGGTAACCAGCCAAGACGCAATGATTCTTTTGATCGAACTGAAATCAAGATGCTCCGCTCCTTTTGCCAAGCCTACCCCTATAACACCACCGACAAGTGTATGAGTTGTAGAGATTGGAAATCCAAGATAGGAAGCAGCTACAACTGTAGAAGCAGTTGCCATCTCAGCTGAAAAGCCAAGACTTGGAGTCAGGCTGGTAATTTTTTTTCCAACAGTCGCTATAACTCTTGAGCCAAGAGTTGCTAAACCAAAGACTATGCCAATGCCTCCGATAAACAGAACCCAAGGACTGATAGCTGCTTTTGAGCCAATTGCACCAGTATCTACCACACTTACAATAGCAGCCAGTGGCCCGATAGCATTAGCAACATCATTTGAGCCATGAGCAAATGCCATTGCACTTGCAGAGACAATCATGAGAAGCCCAAAAGCAAATTCTATCCCACCATCGCGCATAATTTTTTCTTTATTCGTTCTTAAAAAGAATGCTGTGCCAAGCGCCACAAGTGAACTAAAGAGTAAAATAAATAAATAGATTTCGTTATCAGTCCACTCAACCCCAACATGCTTCAATCCTTTTCTTGCAGTAACAAGCGAGATAACAACTGCAACCATAAAGCTATACATTGGTATGAATGTAATTGCAGCTTTTTCAGGTTCAGAGCGATCTAAGATTAATTTTTTTGCAGAAATGTAGAGAGCGAAGGCTAAAGTTCCAGAAAACAATGGTGATGTGACCCAACTCATGGCAATGGTGCCAACTTTATTCCAAGAAACGGCATCAACCCCTTTCGTGATTAAGACAAATCCGATAATGGCTCCAACGATTGAATGAGTTGTTGAGACTGGCCAGCCTCTTAAGCTAGCAATGTACAACCAAGTTCCACCCGCAAGAAGCGCAGACATCATACCAATAACAAAAATATTTATATCGTTAGCATATATATTAGGGTCAACAATACCTTTGCGAATAGTAGATGTCACTTCCCCGCCAGCTAAAAAGGCTCCTAAAAACTCAAAAATAGCTGCAATAATAATGGCTTGTTTTATGGTAATAGCTTTACTGCCAACCGAGGTTCCCATAGAATTTGCTACATCGTTAGCCCCAATTCCAAAGGCCATAAAAAATCCTATAAAGCCAGCAATCAAAAGAATGGTAAAGGGATCAAGAAATAAATTTTCCATATTCTAATAATAAATATTAACTAATATGACTATTTAACATCAACGATGTAAATTAATGATTACTTTCTTGTTACCAAAAGAGAAACTTTATGCAACATTTGGGTGAAGCATTTTTGAGGTAGCAGAGGGAAAACCTGCTAAGTAGCTATGGAATATTTTAAAAGGGTTCGTCTTTCAACGAATTCGTCAGATTAAAGTTTCTATGAAAAATATATAACTGAAGCCAGAACAAACCACAAAGAGAAAAAACCAAATAACTGCATCTCGTTTGCTTGAGAACCTTTAGGCATTAAACCCTGTTTTTTTAATAATTTTTTAGTATTCATTGGAATAATTAAGTTTCTTATATGACACTATTTTGTCACATGAATGACACAATAAACTAAATTGCTGAAAAAAGCTATAAATTATTGTTATTTATAGAACAAATGTCGATAATAAAGTTATGTTAGGAAAGCCAAAGCAACAAAGAAGCCAAGATAGAATTAATAAAATTCTCCAGGCAGCCGAATCAATCTTAGAGCATGAATCAACTGATGCTTTAACAATTGCCAAGATATCTGAAATGGCTGGCTTGAAAAGAACATCGACATATAAGTTTTTTGAAACACCAGATGACATTAAGCTTGGGCTAATTCAAATATATATTGAGAAATGTAATCAAGCTCTTATTACCAATCTTCAAATCAATTCAAATGCCGACTATGCAGCATGCCTCAAAGATTCAGTAAATATTATGATTGTGTTTTTTAGAACAAATCCAGGTGCTCAAAAACTAATCCTAGAAAATAATGTGACCCCTCCCGTCTTAAGTTCTGAGCTACATAAAATTGCTGGCTCGATTCTAAAACATGTGGAAGGATCGATCGGCCTGCCAAATATGTTTAATAAGCCCGGAGTTTTTCTAGTCATAACTCAGATTATTTTTTCCATCCTATCTCTTAATACGAAAGAAGATGGTGAGCTAACGGATGTTGGGCTGAACGAAGCAGTCCGAGCTACAAACGCTTATCTTCATAGTTGCATTGCGACTCCAGCCTAAGACTTCTTAGTAAAATACTATATTTAATATGCTTATTTCATTTGATCAAAAGGAATATCAAAAATTAAACGATAAATCCTACCAATTAGAGAAACGCAGGCTGCAAATCGAACTTCTTAAACTTCAGGAAGATGTCATAGAAAATAATCGACGTATTTGCATAGTCTTTGAAGGTCGAGACACTGCCGGAAAAAGCTCTGCATTTAAATTCTTTGCTCAGTACCTTATTCCAAAGAATTTTCAATACGTGAATTTAGGCATCCCCACTAAATGGGAATCAAGTCACTGGTTTCAAAGATGGAATAAAGTCATACCCAAAAAAGGTGAAATCGCTTTTCTTGATAGATCTTGGTACACAAGAGCATTAACCGAGCCTGTGATGGGTTATTGCAATGAGAAACAATATAGAGATTTCATGGAGCGAGTTATTCCTTGGGAGGAATCTTTAATTAATGAAGGTGTCGAAATTATTAAATTCTATTTTTCACTCTCGCAGGATCAACAAATAAGAAGAATGAAAGCAAGGAAAAACTCCGAACTTAAATACTGGAAGCTATCGCCTAATGATGAGCGAATTGTCACTAAATGGGATGCCTTTACCCTCTATAAAGAGCAAATGTTTCATAAAACTTCTCCAGCCTCTTCCCCATGGATAGCAATAAATGCAAACAATAAAATGATTGCAAGACTTTCGGCTCTAAGATTTTTACTTAATCAGACTGAGTATGAAAAAAAGAAACTTCTGAAACCTTTGACCTGGTCTAAGAAAATTAATAACTACAAGGTTAATCTTGAAGGTGTGGAATTCAATAATTTAGATTATGACCAATACATGATTTTAACCAAATACACAGATGATGTTGAATAGATGAAAATTGCCTCTATAGATATTGGTACAAATGCCATCAAGTCAAAAATATTTAAGACAACTCCCACTTCTATAGAATTTATCGAAGGCATGAGGTCGCCCATTCGCCTTGGAGGTGAAGTCTTCAACGAAGGAAAGCTCAGTCAAAAAAAGCTGGATCAAGTTATAAGTACTATTAAGAGCTATGAAGGTATTTTTCAAAAAAATAAAATTGATAGATATGAAATTGTCGCGACATCAGCGTTTCGAGACACCTCTAATTCTGAGGATGCAAGAAGATACGTAGAGACGGCTATCAATCACCCCCTAAGAGTAATATCAGGCCTTGAGGAAGCACAGCTCATTCGATTTCATCCAAAAAGTAACACAGGTAAAAATAAGATTTTTGTTGATCTGGGTGGGGGCAGTACTGAATTTTTTTTAAGAGACAGCACAGGAATTGAGATTCGATCATTTCAGTTGGGTGCTGTGAGAAATATGTTGAGCAAAGATAAAAAGGAAGAGTGGATAAGGCTAGAGAAATGGCTAGAAACTATTAAACCAAGAAAGAAGTTAATAGGTATTGGGGGCAATATTCGTTCGTTTCTTCAGGCGCACGATAAAAAAGAATTAAGCATCAAAGAATTAAATAAAAAAATTAAAGAATTTTCCAAACTAAGCACTCAAGAGAAAATATTTAAATATAAATTTTCACCAGACAGAGCTGATGTTATAGACCATGCATTACATATCTTTAAATTTATCTCAGAGCACTTGATGGTAGAAACGATTACATCTACTAGATGGGGTGTATCAGACTCCATCGGAGTAAAACTTTTTCACGAAATATATTCAAATAAAATAAATATCTCATAAGCAGATAGATGCCTATTGAAGAAAGGCTTTAACTTGCTGGAACTCTGAAGTGGGAGTAATTGATAGCGAGATTATTTTAATCTCTGGATGATTGACTAGAGATTCAAAGAATTGAGCATAATTGACCACTGATTCACTCTTAAATGCTATGACTATACTTCCTTCCTCTTCACCTAATTGAAAATCAATCAATGGATAGCCCTTAGATTCTGAAAAAATAAAATCTTTTTTTTCGGGATAATCAAACAAAGCTTTTTGTGCCAACGAATATTTTTGGAAATTTAAAGCTTTGTCATAAACATAATCAAAATTAGCCTTTGCTACCTCAAGATTTAATTTCTTCGCTGATATTTTGTTTGATATGTCTCCAAGATAAATAAAGACAACTATCAGCGGCAATAGGAATAGAAGAATCTTAATCATTCTTTTTTCATTAGTTTGAAACGATCCCCAGAAGTCTAATAATTTCATATTAATCATTCTCATAATCAATAATTAAACTGCCGTTCCAACCATCCGAGCCTTTGTTGAGCCCGTTATCATTAATCTTGATAGGTTTAGAGTTAGCAAGCTCTTTAAAAAGAGAAAGGTTGAGAGGAGATAGGTTCTCTACATTTGCTGTGATTTCACGATCGGCAAAGTTGATATTGATACTTCGTATTGATTTATCTGAAAGCACTTCAACATAACCTAGGGCTTCCAGGTCTTGAGAGGAAACAAGTGACTGCAATGGAACGCCTTTAGTTAAATCATCAATTTGTGCCTTAGGATTAACCAGTCTCTTAAAGCCAGGATTTAATTGCTGAAATATCGTCATGGTATTTTCATTGTAAGAAGCAATGGAAGAATGCAGAGAGTGGTTAATCAACAATGGAGCTAAAAGCACAATTAAGAGAGAGGCAGCCATAATCCAGGATTCAGAATAACTAAGTTTAAATTTAGACCTTAAAAATTGTAGCGATAGCTTGCGTTTGAATAAGTTGAAAGAACTTAACTTTGAATGTTTCGCAAAGCCAATGTGCATTTCTTTCCAAGATTTTTGGACTGGAATTAAATCTTTTATAGGATGAGAGATATTATTATTTTCTTTAAAGACCTCCAAAGAATTTAAATCAAAAGAGTTTAACTCTAGCCTATCAAGATACTCTGGCAGTGAAGAAATTGAGCCCCCAAAACCAGATCCATCACTAAAAGATATAACAAAAGAATTATCTGTGAGAAGGATTGTGTTTCGTTCGGTTTGAAAAAGGTAATGTTCTGGAACAAGAATAATCTCAGCGTCCATTTCATAAAATTTCTTTGCTATAGATTCAAATATGGACGAATCAATCCAGGAGGCAAGATTTAATTCTTCGTTATAAAAGAATTTTAAGCTAGAGACATCGCTAATCAGCTGATCCTCTACTTCTATCAAAACATTGGCTCTTAAGATCTCGCCTTTAAGCCCCTCTTTATTCTCATATTTCATGAATCCAAATAGCTGAGAGGGAATCATGACAAATATATTAGTACTACCTGAAAGAGTATTGCCTATGTCAGAGAATGAAACAGAATGCAGCGGAGATCTGGTCAATTCATCATAAGAATAAATATCAATACACTCTAGTGATGAATCTTGAAAATGAATAAAAGAATTGATCATGTCATATTAAAAATTAAATGTGCGACTTAATACTTCTGCTGAATTCGAAATATCTAATATAACTAGAGATTCAAGATTGGCAGAAAAGTTTTCATTTATTATGTCACTTTGAAGTCTGAAAGTTTGTGAATTAATGCTTAGCACTTGAGATGGGAATTTTGATGCCTGATTAAACTGGTCAATAAATACATTCACATCATCATAACCATTTTTTGGCATATTAAGAATTTGACTGGCGGTGTATTCTAAATTCTCTTCATCAAAAAATGCTGAGATCAATAATGAATCGCTTTGAACCAAAGAGTTAATATTAATTATTTGATTATTTCTATTTGGAAGGACACAAAGATTGGCAATTAAATCCCTATAATCCACCCTCTCCATGATTGGAAAATTATTAATCTCTGAGATATCTACAAGCAACCTTTTTGGGGTAAATTGACTTATTTTGCTTGCGGGACCTATATAAAAATAATTTTCAGCTCCAAAATTTAGAGGTTGGTTATCACGATCAACCCAATCAACAAGCTGATCAATAAAAGATTCAATATCAGCTTCATTAAATTGCTTTAGTTTTAAGTATCTTTTTAGCCAAGCTTTATATAACGGCCTAATTTCATATGACTTACCCGAGGGTTTAAATAAACTGTTTAAATTAAAGCAATTAGATGCATCTAGAACAGAAACTTCAAGAACCATTAAATCGTTTTGAAAATAAAATTTATTGTTAAGAAGTGAATCGTTAAGTGTGAGCTTTGATTGGAAAGACTTAATGTTTTTTTGGAGTAATTTTATAGCTTGTTTTTCAGAGCTCATTAGCATTTGATGGCTTAAGTTTTTGAAGTCTAAATAAGCCTCTCTTTTTAAAGAGATATAAAAATTTTTACTAATCTGCACACTGATAATAGATAAAATCATGACTATCAAAAGTGTTGTTATGAGAATTACGCCTGGCTTATTCATAGCTATGATGGAGGTTTGAATTGATAATCCATGTATAGGATTTGCCTTGATCCTGCTCTATGTAAATTCTTATTAACTGTGGAAATTTTTGCTCGTCGATAGTATTTTTTGGCCAAGAAGTAGACCATGAATTTTTATCAGAAAATTCTAGGCTCACATTCGTAACATTATTAAGCAGTATGGTTTCAAAGAAGTCATCGCTGTTTGCTGGAGCTGATGCGTAGAATTGCTTTCTAAGAAACCGACTGCCGTCAAGCAGATACTCAATACGAGCAAAAGAGTCAGAAAAATTTCTACCAGCTCTTACTTTGCTTGTGAATATAAAGCTATCGGCGTTAAGGCTGCTTTTAAATGTATGTGGCTGTGGCTCTCCCCTAGCATCTATAAGATTTACATTCACAGCATTGGTAATATCTTCTCTCAGAGTGTCTCCTAGTAAATTAATACGAAGAGTATGAGCTGATTGAGAAAAAACCATCTCTTTTGATTGAATGGAGGATTGCAGAAAGGTAGAAGTGATGATTGTGATGATGCTCAAAATTACCAAAGAAATTAAAACTTCTATCAGAGTAAATCCTTTGAACATGTGACTATTTTTTCGCAATGATAGTCGTTAGTTCGTATATATTATTTTCAGCAGAGAGCCCTACTCTTATAGAGAGTTCAAAAAACTCAGGGGATGAATCTTGCAAGCGCTCTGACCAAAAAAATAATTTGCCGCCAAAGTTAGCTTGACCATTCCTTGCATCAGATCCATTAAACGGCTCTAAGGTTTGAGTTAGTGCCAATCTATTGTTAGCAATTTGCCTTGCATAGGCCCTATTTTCTAACTGCATAGCAGAGAGTGTGGTGGAACTAATAAATTGGAAAACAGAAGTAACAGCAAGACCAAGTATTAGTAGCGCCACTCCAACTTCTAAAAGACTAAAGCCTGGTTTTAACATTACTGATTTTCCTTAGAAATAATTTCAATAGCAGAAAAGCTATTAACACGAAGAATCAATTCATTGTCCATGCGATTGTATTGGATGGTCCCGCCCGATGAATGCCCAGATGGATAAAAGATTAAAAACGGATCATCTCTGCTCTCATCAACATAAAATAAATTACCAAGGCTGTCTTGAAACTCTGTGTCTGATTTAATCATAGGAAGCATATTTGAGGCTTCGGTGTTTGCTTGCCATTCATTCTCACGAAAAGTTGCTATAAATTGAGAGCCATTTCCAACAAACCAGCCTATGTTTTTTTTAGTAAGTGCACTTTCCTCGCTTAGGTACTCTATTAGACTTGAGTATGAGTTGATTTGATCTGATTGATAGGATTTTAAAAAACCACTGTTAGTTAGAGTTACGGTTGAAATGATCCCTATCAAAATTAGAGCCACAAGCAGCTCTAATAAAGTGAAGCCTTTGGAATTAATTAATTTTGTGAAATCCAATTTCCTATGTCGGCATTGTCTCCAACACCTCCCTCAAGACCATCTGCTCCTAGACTATATATATCATATCTTTTAGCTTTTTCTCCTGGGGAAAGGTAAAAGTATTCTTGCCCCCATGGATCAGTTGGTACAGAGTTAATGTATCCATTTTCTGGATACAAATAAGGCCTTTTAAGTTCTAAATGAGGTTTTACGAGCGCCTCTAAACCCTGCTCTGTAGTGGGGTATCGCATTTCATTAAATTTATATAACTCTAGGGCTTTTTCTACTTGAGAAATATCAGCTCTCATTTTCTCTAAGTTAGCACGCTGTAAAAAAGGGGAGACGTTAATAGCAACTATGGTTGCGAGAATACCCAAGATAACTATGACAGCCATCAACTCAATTAAAGTAAAGCCTGGTCTATTTTTTAAAATCATTGTTATCCTAAAGCTATAGTATTCATTTGCATGATGGGTATTAAAATTGCCAACACGATTAACAAAATAATACCTCCCATAAAGATAATTACCAAGGGCTCCAGAAGAGACAATACAGTAGCGCGTTTACTTTCTATCTCTCCCTTCATGTATTGAGTTACCTTCTCAAACATAAAAACAAGATTGCCTGATTTATAGCCACTTGAAAGTAACTGAATAAATAGTGATGGGAAAATCTTTGATGCTTTTAAAGATTGAATAAAGTCTTTTCCTTCAACGAGGTCAGCCCTAGCATTGGTGATTGTTTTGGCTATAAATTTATTACCAATCACTACGTGCGCTTGTTGCATCGCAATATCAAGATTAAGTCCTGACTTCAGCATTAAATGCATGATCCTAGCAAAACGCTCAACTTCGGCATTTAGAATAAAACTTCCTACAAGAGGTAATCTTAAAAAATTTCTATGGAAGAGTATCGATGTTTGCTCATTCTTGGACATTCTTTTGTAAGCATAATATGTTCCTCCAATAGAACTGAAAAGTAATATCAGAAAAAGCCAAGCATAGTCAGAGATAATCATCAGACTTCTTGTTAGCAAAGGAAGAGTAGCCCCAGCCCTTACAAACTGATCAACTACCTGGGGCATCACAAATGTAAGCAAGGCAAAAACTACCCCGATAGAAAAGGTTAAAAGAATTATAGGATAGGTCATGGCAGAAATAACTTGTTGCCTTACAAGAGCTGCCTCTTCAAGATAATCTGCAAGATTGCTAAAAGCAATATGAAGATTCCCTGCGGCATCTCCAGCAGCAATTAAAGATCTATATGTTTCATTAAAAATAGTGCTATGAGAAGACATTGCGTCAGCAATCCTTGATCCTTGCAATACCTCGTCTCTGACAGAATGAAGCGCTGCAGAAAGATTTTTATCATCAACCTCATCAGCAATTGATTTCAAGGTTTCATCCAAAGCGATGCCGGAGTCCAATAATGTTGCTATCTGCCTTGTAGCAAATAGAACATCTTTTTGACTGACTCTAAGCTTTCTTTTGAATCTATTCACAGAAAGCTCTAAAGACAAGGGAGTTAAATTTCCTGCTTTAATTTGTTGCCTGGCTGTACGCTCAGAAGCTGAGCTAAGAATTCCCTTGATCTTTTTTCCAGTTAGATCAATGGCAGTATATTTAAATGTTGGCATCTTGATGGCTTTGAACTTTTAGAAGCTCTTCATAGGACGTTACTCCTTCAAGCAATAATTTAGTTGCCGATGCATCAATTGATAAGGTATGTTTAAAAGCACATTTTTCTAATGCGCTCTCTGACGCTTCATCATGAATTAATGCTTTTAATTCATCGGTGACGCTAATGCATTCCGCAAGAGCCACTCTTCCCTTAAAGCCAGAATGACCACATTCTGCGCAGCCATTTGGCTGAAAGACAGTGCGGCTGGAGTTTAAAGAAAATTTTTGCTGCATTGAATCTGAGGCAGTTATCTCAGTTCTGCATTTTGTGCAGAGTCTTCTTACAAGTCTTTGTGACACCACCATTCTGATGCTTGACGCAAGAAGATAAGACTCAATACCCATATCTCTTAGCCTAGCAATTGCTCCAATTGCGCTGTTGGTGTGCACTGTTGAAAGAACTAAATGGCCTGTCAAACTGGCTTGAATAGCTATTTTTGCTGTTTCTATGTCTCTTATTTCTCCAACCATAACGATATCTGGGTCTTGACGAAGAATTGATCTAAGGCCTGATGCAAAATCATAACCTGCCTTTGCATTAACTTGAGTCTGACCGATTCCTGGGAGGGTGTATTCTATAGGATCTTCAACGGTCAATATATTTTGCGAGGAGTCACTGACATGGCGAAGACCAGAGTAAAGGGTTGTTGTTTTACCAGATCCTGTTGGTCCTGTAACCAAGATGATTCCCTCTGAAAATGTCAGCGCAGTTTTATAAGTATTTAAGATGGATTCAGGTAACCCAAGATCAGTAATATTAATTTGTGCAGCCTTTTTATCAAGGAGCCGTAAAACCACCCTCTCTCCATAAGATGATGGCAAGGTAGAGACCCGCACGTCAATTTTGTTTGTACCCAGGGACAATGAAACTCTGCCATCCTGGGGCTTTCTTCGCTCAGCAATATCTAGACGAGCAATAATTTTAAGGCGTGAAATTATTGGGGCTGAGAGTCTAGAATCATGCGTGAGAACTTCTTGTAAAATTCCATCAACCCTATACCTAACAATGAAATTATCTTCATAGGGTTCAAAATGTATGTCAGATGCCCTGACTTTGATTGCTTGGCTCAAAACACCATTAATTAATTTAATGATTGGGGCGTCATTTGCCCCGCTCAACAAATCCTCAGTAGGGGCTAATGTATTTGCAAAAGACTGAAGATCAAAATTTTCAGAAAGATCTGCGCTAAGATTCGGATTATCGCCTTCTGCAGAATAGTATTGAGTTAACAGTTGATCAAAATCCTTTGGAGAGCAGACTTCGGAGATAAAATCAGATCTCAGAACTCTGGAAAGTTCTTGGTACATTACGAGACTTAATTTTTTCTCAGCAATTACGTGAAGCTTTAATTCTTTTGAATAAGCAAGAACTCTGTGCACTCGAGCAAAATCATAGGGAAGAGATATATTTTCTTCTGAATTTTGGCCTTCCAGATCCATCAATTTACTGAGTTACGTCTATGGGCTGAACTTCATCTAAAGAACGTAAAAGCACTTCAGCATTGATGTAATTGTATTTTTCACCCGAAAGAGAAGATACATCAGCAGAATCAATAAGAATTCTAGGTCGCAAAAATACCATTAGATTCCTTTGAACCCTAGATTCTGCAGAAGAGCTAAATAACTTTCCAAGCAAGGGAATTGAGCCAAGGATTGGAACTCTAGAAACACTCTCTTGAAGATCATCTTCATTTAAGCCTCCTAATACAATCATTTGATTGTTATCAACCAAAACCGTTGTTTCTATACTTCTTTTGTTAGTAATAAGGTCAGCTGTTCCAGTTAAAGGGCCAACAATTCCGGATACTTCCTGTTTTATCTCCAAGATAACTGAATTGCCTTCATTGATTTGCGGAGTAATGGAAAGCTTAATACCAACCTCTTGCCTGGAAGTTGTTCGAAACGGATTAGCATTGCTAGAGCCTAAACTTTCACCGGTAGTAATAGGTATTTCTTGACCTATAACAAGGTGAGCTGGTTCATTATCCATGGCAATAATAGTATGCGTAGATAAAATATCTGAATTTTGATCATCGGCAACAGCGCTAATTATTCCAGCAAAGCTATCTCCGCCGCTAAGATCACCAAATCCACTGATCAGACCAGATGAATTTAATAAAGAAGATGTGGCAAGATTGCTTAAAGTTGCATTATTACCCTGTTCGATGGCAGAGCCAGCGAGTGATAGCAGGTCTGGATTAGCTCCATTTTGAAATCGAGTGATGCCGATGGGAATATTTCCGTCTTGCGCTCCAGCAAAGATTGTCTCAACCCCAAGATTCCTGGCTGCTGTTTCAGATAGCTCAACGATAATTGCTTCAACCAATACTTGAGCTCGCCTAATATCAAGCTTAGAGACTAAATTTCTTATTAGATCGAGATTGGTTTCTTCTGAGGAAATGACAAGAGAGTTAGTTTCACGGTGATGCGTTACAACAGGCTTATCGGCATCTTCGCCTGAAAATCTTGAAGAAACAGTATTGATAATTGCTGCAACTTCTTCCGCTTTAGCGTACTTGAGATATATCACTGCTATTGATCCACCAGTTAAAGCATCCTGATCAAGAGCTTTTAATGTAGATGTAATATTATTGGTAACAATTTGATCCGCTGATAGAATCACTGAATTTGAAGGGGTAAATGGCACTGCAATAAAATTATTTATAGTGGGGTTATCCTGCACCTTAAGCCTATCAAGAATTCGCACTGCTTCTACGGACGAAAGATTATTTAATTTAATAATATTAATAGCTGCACTGTCATTCATATCAAGCGTAATAAGTAATTTTTCAATGCGATCAATGTTTGATTTTTTATCAACCAATAAAATGGAGTTAATAGAAGGAATGCTTGATAGGTGAGATTGGCGTCCAGTAATAGCTTTAATCTGCGGTAATATTTCTCCTGCAGATCGATTTTTTAAGGTGAAAATCTTCGTTGCAATTGAGGCATTATTAAAAGAAGCATTGGAATCTCTGGTAGCTTCATTCTCAGGGACAATCCTGACAACTCCCCCATCAGAAAGAGCTGCAAAACCGTGGACTTGTATGGTTCTAAGGTAAACATCCCATACCTGATCTGCTGAAAGTATTGAATCTGAAAAAATAGAAATTCTGCCCTTAACCCTCGGATCAAGTATCAAAGTCTTTTTAGAAAACTTCGAAATATCTTGGGTAACTTTAGCAATTTCTACATCCTGATAGTTTAGTAAGAAATTTTCTTGGGCGACTAGCTCGAATGAAAAGACAATAATAAAAAGCAGTGAGGACAATGTATGTAGTTTTTTCATGCTTTAATTATTTATTATTATATCTGTGCTCAATTGATAACTTTTACCGTTTTGAGTAAAAATTGCAATCTTAGAGTCAACACTTTCAAGCTTATATGTATTCTCTAACAGTTCGCCCTGTTGCACGACATAAGTTTGATTATTTTTTTCTACGATCACTGAAGCTCTTTTTTCACCTGCTCTGTATCCGACTATTTTATAGTTGAAGCCACTAGATACAGGTTCTTGTGTTGCCTGGCCTAGATTTTGTGAAATGGATTGGGAGTTTGAAATTGAACTAAAATTATTTTTAATGTTTTCTGGCTGGGACATTAAGATAAGATACAGATTTATTAAGTAATAAATGGCTATTGCCCCTAACAATGTTATGAGAGCTTTTTTTATCAGAATAAAATTAATTTTCATTGGCCAATAAGTTTAGCTTATTTCAGAAAGCCAATTACATAATTTTAAAAACTATCTAATTGGTATGGTGAACCAGAATTCAGAACCTCCCTCTGGCCTGGATTCTACTCCTACATCTCCTTGCAGGTTATAGACTAAATTTTTTACTATGGCTAATCCTAGGCCACTGCCCTGCTGAGTATTAGCTCGAGCTGAGGCTGTTCTAAAGAATCTTTTAAATACTAAGTCTTGGTCCTCTTCTGCCACGCCTTCTCCTTGATCAATGACAGCCAATCGCATTGCTTCACCCTGCTTTCTAAGATTAATCTTAATAATTGAATTCTCGGGGCTGTATTTAAATGCATTATCCAAGAGATTATTAAGGACTCTTTCGATTGCCTTGGCATCACTTTTAACCGTCACATCAGATTGACTCTCAAACACAACTTGGATTTTTTTTCTTTTTGCTTTATTTTTATATGCTAAAACCACTGATTCAATAATCTGATTTAGCACTATTTTCTCAATAACAAACTTGAGTTCACCGTATTCAATCCTTGATAAATCAATCAGTGAAGTTACCATCTCACTTAATCGGTCTGCGTTATGCAAAATAGCCTTTGAAAATATTTTTGCATCCTTTTTGTTCTCTAAGGCGCCATCCAGTAATGTCTCAGAATTTGCTTTGATGACACTAACGGGAGTTCTCAGTTCGTGGGATAAATTCGAGATAAAATCTCTTCTCATCGAATCCATTTGTCTTAATTGAGTGGTCTCATGGACCACTAAAATTAGTTCCTGAGTCGACTTAGCCTTGTTCATATGGGCTAGAATCCATCGCGTGTCATCCTCACCTGTTTCCAACTCAAACTCACTATCAAATTTGCCTTTTTTCTGAGCCTTTTTATACATCCTGCTAAGAGCAGGTATTTCTAAATCATGAATAGATTGATCAATAATCTCATCAAGACCTAAAATTTGCATAATTTGATCATTGCGAAAAGTTATAAGGCCATTCTGGTCGCAAACCATAATCCCTTCGCCCAGCCCATCTAACACTGATCCAAACTGATCTCTTTGTTTAGCTATTAAGGAAATTTGTTTTTTTAAGTTTGTTGAAATAGTGGAAATATTTCTTGCCATAGACCCTATCTCGTCTCTTCGCTTTATAGGCAGAGATTCTAAATCTTTCTTTTCGTAAGACCCATGCGACATATCTGAGGCAGCTTTCTCTAAGTCCATTAAACTTTCACGAATGTAGTTGCCTGCTATAACGCTGGCCAGAATTGCTACAATCAGAGCAACAACAATAATTAAAGTCATTGAATTTTCAAGTGATGCAAGGGAACTATTAAGGTATGCATTGGTTACTGAAATCCTGATAACCCTTTCAACTTCCGAGCTGGTATCTAGAAGAGCGAAATACAACATGTCTTGCTGTGTTGAATTGCTAAAACGTTTGCTAGAGCCTGATCCATTATTAAAAGCAGCTATAACTTCCGGTCTATTACTATGATTATCAAGAGACTCGAGGTTATCCATTGCGATATCAGAATCAACTAAGACTTTTCCATCTCGCGCAATAAGTGTAATCCTAGAACCAGAAGCGTCAGAGTAAGAGTCAATTTGAGATTTTAATCCAATAGAATTATTGAGTTTAGGGGATTCAGCAAAAGACTGTCTTAAGATTTTTGCCTGCTTAGAAAGTTCTCTTTCAATCTGCTGTTGCAAGCCCTCCGAAAGATCTCTATCGGCTACAACAAATGCAAGGGATAGACCGATGAAAAGGCATGATAAAATAATAAAAAAAATACGACCACGGATGCTCATTTTAAATTAATGAGGAGTTTTAGAAAAACGGTAACCCACTCCACGAATAGTTTGAATGTATTCACCTGTTGAGCCCAGTTTCTCTCTCAATCTTTTGATGTGAGTATCTACGGTTCTTGTTGTTACTTCAGCGCTATAACCCCAAACCTCCTCAAGCAATTGGTCTCTACTTTGAACTCTGCCCCTTCTATCAAGTAAATGCTTTAAAAGACGAAACTCTAGGGCCGTAAAAGAAATCTCATTATTGTTAATAAATATCTGATGGGCTGCTAGGTTTAATTTTAATTCACCAAAAATAAATTCAGCTTCATCCTCTTTCGTTACTTCAGATACTCCTCTTTTAAGTATGGCCTTTACTCGCAAGATTAACTCCCTAACGCTAAAAGGCTTGGTAACATAATCATCTGCACCAAGTTCAAATCCAATCACTCGATCAACCTCATCGGCTTTTGCCGTTAAGAGAATAATTGGAATATGCTTTGTTTCTTCGTTTGATTTAACGTCTCTGCAAAGAGTTAGACCTGATCCATCGGGAAGCATTAAATCTAAGATTATTACATCAGGGCTATTGTCTAAAATAGATTGCTCACCCTCTGCAATTGAGCCTGCCTGAAAAACCTGAAAAGATTCTTTGGAGAGATTGTAGTCAATCGTTTTACGGATATCAGGCTCATCCTCTATTATCAAAACTCGTGATGTCATAGGTATTGTTAAATAAGTGCTCTCTATTTATACATTAATTATATAAGAGAGCGAGCTAATTAAGAGCTATGTTTCTCAATTGCAACAAAATCATCACGCAATTGTTTCTTTGAGAACTTTCCAGAAGCTACCCGTGGAAGCTCTTCAAAGTGTATCTTGATCATCGATGGGATTTTATAAGCTGCAATTTTATCTTGTAAAAAATCTTTGATTTCATCTTCTGATAATACTGCAGATGGCTTTAAACAAATTGAGGTACAGAGGGTCTCTCCAAGTCTTTCCTCTGGAATGCCAAAAACTGCAGCCTCTTGTACGGATGGGTGTGCATAAATTGCTGCTTCCACTTCTATGCATGAGATATTTTCGCCTCCCCTGATTACAAGATCTTTAACGCGATCAACAATAAACACAAAACCGTCTTCAATATATCCAAGGTCACCAGATCTGAACCATCCATCATCATTGAAGACTTCTTCTGTTGCCTCTGGATTGCCCCAATACCCCACCATATTTGCTGGACTCTTGATCACTATTTCCCCAACAACCTTAGGGTCTGTTAAGAAATTCCAATTCTCATCAATAATTGCAACATCAGTTACTGGCGGAACAGCTCTGCCACAACTTCCTGGATGTGTTAGATAGTCTTTACCTAGATTCAGAGTGCCCACAGCATTTGTTTCTGTAAGTCCGTAACCGATAGAAGGTTCACTATCCTTAAAGCCATCTTTTAGTTTCTTGACATGCTCGGGGGGCCTTGGAGCTCCTCCTCCACTGAGTTCTTTTAAGGTGGAAAGATCATATTTATCTTTGTCTGGATGGGTCAATAAATCCCAGGTTTGAGTAGGCACACCAGTTATCGCACCAATTTTCTCATCTTGAATTAATTTTAAGGCAGCACCAGGATCCCATTTTGTCATCATGACCATTTTTCTTCCTGCTATTACGCTCATCAAAAAGCCAGAGTGACTTCCTGTGACATGAAACAGTGGAACGCAATGCAAAATGGCAGATTGATTAACAGGAACATCTGATTGCTGAATTCGAGGGCTTGATTCAGACGCTACTTCAGCTGCTTCAACTTCTCTTTTTAATGTAGTGACCAGGGCCCAGCTAAAAAGTGTCGCCAATATATTTCTGTGAGTGGATAGAACTCCTTTTGGAAAACCCGTTGAACCAGAAGTGTAAAAAATAGTTGCATTGTCGTTAGTATCCAAATCAACAACTGGAAATGTTGTCTCATGCGAAGAAATAAAATCATTAAAATTAGAAAATTTAGAATCTGAATCTGGTCTAACAATAATTTTTTGAACATCCTGAAATTTCTCTAGTCCACGCAGACGCTTTTGATCAGCAACTAGAATCTTGGCTTGTGAGTTTTCTAGGCCGTAACTCACTTCGTCAGGAACCCACCAAGAATTTAAAAGCACGCACACTGCTCCCATTGATGTAAGAGCTATGTAGCTGATAATGTATTCTGGATTATTGGCCATGCAGATAGCAACCCTGTCACCTTTTTTAACACCAGCACTTAAAAAAGCATTGGCTGCTTGAGCTGCTTTATTGTGAATATCTTGATATGTATATCTTTCTCCCTCGAAAACAACAAACTCCCATTCAGGAAACATCAAACCATATTCAAAAAAATTTGCTAAGGTGTTAGGGATATTTGTAAATTCTCTGTAAGTTATTCCAGATGAATGAATTTCTTCTTTAAAAGCAAAAGTTTGATCTGGTGCTGTTAAGGCAGCGAGAGTTTGAGTGTATATATCAGACATAGTATTTATTAACTTATTTGGTAGAATCCTAAACTATTATGAAACAAAACAAAACTCTGCTTTTTACTTTATTTTTTATGCTTTCCTGTGGAGGTGGAGGCGGAGGCGGAAGTGCACCCGCTCCAGTGATATCTCAAACCCCAACTCCTCCTGTGGCTCCACCAACACTATCTTATGAAGAATTAAAAGCTCAGTACGAAGGCTACTACGAATATCAGGGACAATGGGGTCTTGATGCGGTGAACGCATCAGCAGCTTACGCAAGAGGAGCAACTGGATTAGGGGTGACCATTGGCATTACAGATTCAGGATTAGATAACACTCATACAGAAATCAGTGCTGGCAGACTATCTGGCGATAGCGATCTCTCTTATTCAAATTACACTCCAAATACCAGACAACAAAGACATGGAACCATGGTTGCCTCGGTTGCAGCGGGGAAACAAGAAAAATCAGATACCTCGCCTATGCATGGGGTTGCTTTTGAAGCCAATGTTTTATTTATTGCAATTCAGCTTGCTGAGCCAGATCCTGATTATGATCCGGTGGACTTGGGAACTGATGATGGTTCTGGAAATGTAACAGGAGCTCCTGACTTTACTGGTATTGATAATTTTTTTAGCTCCTTGTTTGAAGTCTACAATCAATATGATGTTGATATCGTAAATAACAGTTACGGCTATTCGGGAAATATTATTGACTACACAGAGGCTCAGGTTAGAAATGCATTTCCTAAAACAATTCTTGAAATGTCTCAAATTGGAACACCCGATTCTCAAAAAACTATTTATGTTTGGGCGGCTGGAAATGCTGGGGGATATGCAGACCAAGGCGTTGATTTTTCAAGCCCAGAATTGCTGCCTGGGATGGCGCATTACATCCCTGAGATTCAAGGCCACTCAATAGCAGTTGCATCTGTTGATGAAAATGGGTCTATTAGCTCGTTTTCTAGCAGATGCGGTGTCGCTCAGGATTATTGTATTTCTGCGCCTGGTGGGAGGATTACTGCAGCTTATCCAACTTCTAGCTCTGATACTGGCATCTATATTGGAAATCCAAATGACGACAATTACAGCGACTGTATTCAAAATAACTCATGCTTTGCAGTAACAAGCGGGACATCATTTGCAGCTCCCTTTGTCTCTGGTGGCCTTGCCGTTATAGCTGACTATTTTGAAGGCCAGTTAGGAAGTAAAGAAATTGTTGACCGTCTTTTTGCAACCGCAAATAAAAACGGAGTTTACTCAGACAAAGCAATATATGGCCAAGGCCTAATGGATCTTGGTGCGGCAACTGCTCCAGTTGGTCAAGTGAGCGCCATGCTAACCGGAACTCTATCCGGAGCCATGGTTCCTGCATTATTTACTGGCATACAACTTACCAGCCCCTCTTTTGGAGATGCTGTATCAAACGGAGTAGCAAATCAGACAATTATATTTTTTGACGAATTAGATGCTCCTTTTAGAGGTGCTGTTGAAAATTTAACAACCGACTATAGAAATCAAATAGTAAATCTGGATGGGTATGAGCATATGTATCAATCCACTCCGCAGATCATTGACTCTCCAGATAATGTCTTAGAGATGAGTAATTATAAAAATCAAAATCTCTCATATGGATTAATTAGCTCAATGCATTTGCTCGAAGCGCAACAAGATAGCAATCAGTTCTTTACATACTTTAATAAAGGGAATAATAGTTTCGTGAGTCATGGAATAAATGGAAGTTGGGCTTTGGGGATATTTCAAGATAAGGATTTAAGATATAAAAGTCAGTTGAGATCTCAATTCAGCAATCCGTGGTTAAATTTTAGCGCCGGCGGCACTTCTTTCGGATCTGTTTATAAGTTCCAGCATAATCTTGATGTTGCATTTTTAATATCATCTGGCAGGAATAGATTCCAAGCCAATGAAGTCTTTGGTGAGAGTAATTCCAGCACAGTTGCTATGATTGAGCTTCAACCAAAAAACAATATGCCTTCAATTCAATTCGGGGTATTAAAAGAGAACGATTCAAATCTTGGTTTGAGTGGTTCAGGAGCTTTTAATGGCAATGGCGGTCAAATGACTTCGTTTGTTGGGATTTCAGATTCTATCAGCCTCTTTGGAGGAAAGTTCTTTAGCTCTCTATATGTAGGTAACTCTCCCGGAACATCAAACAATGAAGGAATGATAAATTCTATTACTGATATCCAGTCTTCTGCATTTGGCATGGGTTTCTTAAAACAATCAATCTTTAATTCAGGAGATGAATTATTGCTTTCTATTGATCAGCCGATGCGAACAGAATCAGGCGAAATGAACTTAAGAGTTCCTGTATACAGAACAAAAGAGAGGAGCGTTCTATTTAATTCTTTTGGTTTTACTCTTCGCCCAAGTGGCAGGGAAGTTCATTCAAAAGCTCGTTATACGTCCTCGTTTAAAAACATTGGATTAAGTCTAACGCTGGGGTACAAATCCGATCCATATCATATAAAATCAATGGAAGACTATTGGTACACTGCATTAGGTTTCTCTATAAAAATTTAATGCAAATTCACTAGGGGGGTCTAGTTTGGAAGCAATATTTAAAGATGAAGTCTTTTACATTACTGGCTCAAGTGGCGGAATTGGATTTGCTACCGCTAAATTATGCATCGAAAAAGGTGCAACCGTTGTTATTACCGGCAGAGATGCTGATAACCTTAAAAATGCTGAAGCTGAGCTTCTCAAGGTCTCTCCAAAAGTGATTGCACATAACGTGGACGTTTCTAATGAGCTTGCAATTATTGAATCCTTGAATGAGGTATACAAGTCTTTTGGAAGAATTGATGGCTTGGTAAATAATGCTCCTTCTATTCACACAGGTAAAATTACTGATTTAAGTCTTTCCGCTTGGAAAACAAATTTTAAAGCAAACTTGGATGCTGTCTTTCTGGCAACAAAAACTGTGCTGCCTTGGATGATAGAAGCAAAGCAAGGATCCATAGTTAATATCGCCTCAGTTGTTGGCCTAAAAGGTGTTGCCTATATGTCTGCCTATGGAGCAGCAAAAGCCGGATTAATTAATTTTTCACGAGCTGCTGCAATTGAAGCTGCACCTCATGTAAGAGTCAATTGTTTGATACCAGGTGCTGTTTTAACTCCCGCAACAGAAAGAGCAATTCCCGATGAAAAAATGATGCAATCAACCATTGAATCAATACCTCTCAAAAGAATCGCTGATCCAATGGAGCTAGCAAAGCCTATTGCATTTTTTCTAAGCCAAGACTCGTCGTTTATAACTGGCGCAAGCTTAGTTGTGGATGGCGGTAAAACTGCTGATCTAAATGCTGGACACTGAATTAAATCCATCGAGTGATTTATGGCTTTCAGATGTGGAAGCTCCGCAAATTATTACTGACCCTAATTTATTTAAATGGGATGATCAGGCAGATTTGGTGATTGCTGGTTTGGGTGGAGCTGGTATCGCAGCTGCTAATGAAGCATTGGACCAAGGTTTGTCTGTTATTGGAATAGACAAAACAACCGGTGGCGGGTCAACAGCTAAAAGTGGTGGCGTATATTATGCTGGAGGTGGAACACCTATTCAGAAAGAAGCTGGTATTGATGATTCACCTGAAAATATGTTCAATTATCTCATTCAAGAAACTGGCAACATTATTAAAGAATCAACTTTAAAGAAATTTTGCGAGACATCAGCTGAAAATACTCAGTGGTTAATGGACAACGGCGTGAAGTTTAATTCATCCTATTACAAGAAAAAATCTAGCTATCCTGATGCTGGTTATTTTCTTTACCATTCAGATAATTCTCTGGTTCCTAGTTATATGGAAAATGCAAAACCAGCAGCTCGGGGACACAGGGGCTGGGAAGAAGGACCCTTTAGACCTATCGGCGTTGGTGGAACAATTTTCTATCCCTTAAAAAAATCTGCATTAAAAAAAGGCCTAAGACTTTATACCCAGACCGAAGCAAGATCTCTGGTGATAACAGAAACTGGCAAAGTTGTAGGCATTAAAGTTCTCGTGCTGCCATCAGGGAAAATAGCAGATAAGCACAAGCAACTTATGAGCAAAGGTGACTCTTTGCAAATGTTGTTGCCACCCTCTTATCCGGGAGCCAGTCTGCTGCAATTTATTGGTGGTCTTTTCATCAAACGAGCTGAAAAAATAGAAAGAAATCATCGTCAAGTCAGATACATACAGGCTAAAAAAGGAGTGTGCTTATCTACTGGAGGCTTCATATTTAATAGGGCTATGGTGAAAGAATATGCTCCAAAATATTTTGCTGGCATGCCCTTAGGAACGTCCAATGATCAAGGTTCAGGCATTAGGCTAGGACAAAGTGTCGGCGGTGAAACTGATCATATGGACAGAGTGACAGCCTGGAGATTTTTAAATCCCCCCTTGGCCTTTGCCCAAGGCATGGTTGTGAATCAAGCAGGAAAGAGATTCTGCAATGAGATGGTTTACGGGGCCACTCTAGGGGATGCGATGTGTGAGAATAATGAGGGCAAAGCATATTTGGTTCTAGATGCTGCACTTTACGATGAAGCCAAGAAACAGGCTTCAGTTGCCCTTCCCTTTCAGCGAGATATGGCAAGAATGTTGATGTATTTTAATTCCAGAAAGAAATCAACAATTGAAGATCTTGCTAAAGTTTATGGCATTCCTATTGAAGACCTTAGTTTAAGCTTAGAAGAATACAACCAATCAGCTCAAAATAAGATGCCATGTAAGTTTGGAAAAGCAGCAGAGGATGTAAAAGAACTTAAAGGACCTTTTTATATTATGGATATCTCAATTGACTCTAAACTTGCGCCATTGACTACCTTGACCCTTGGGGGATTAAAGGTGAACGAAGAAACAGGCGAGGTATTAAATCTTGAGGGAAAGGAAATTCGAGGACTGTATGCTGCGGGACGAACGGCAGTTGGAGTTTGTTCTAATATTTATGTATCAGGACTTTCTATAGCAGACTGTATTTTTTCAGGAAGGCGTATTGGTCAGAATTTAGATATTAAAGAGGTTAACCATGGAATTTAATTTTGCAACGCTATGGGAGAGAACTGCTGATCTTATACCAAATAAAACGGCTATTATTTGTGGCGATGAAGAGAAAACGTGGGGCGAGTATGAAAATGTCTCTGCAAAGCTTGCAACAGCTTTAATAGATGCCGGCTTGACCACTTACTCTAAAGCAGGTCTTTACCTTCACAATTCAAATGAATATTTAGAGGCGCAATTTTCAATTTTTAAAATTGGTGGAACCCCGATTAATGTAAATTATCGATATAAGTCCGAGGAATTACTTTATCTTTTAGATAATTCAGACTGTGAAGCCCTCTTCTATCAGGCTTGTTACGGGGATCAAATTAATAAAATTAAAGATTTACTTCCTAAGATAAAAGCATGGATTGAAGTGGCTGATGGATCTGATTCGGTTGTAGAGAATTGCATGCACTACTCATCTTTAATTGAGCAGTGCTCTGAAATGGAGCGATGGAATAGACCAGATGATATTGTCTATATGCTCTATACAGGGGGAACCACAGGAATGCCTAAAGGTGTTATGTACAATCAAGCTGAGTTTATTCAAGGTATGTTTAAAACACTTAGAGCTATGGGTTATGAATTACCAGAGGATCTAGACGCTATCGATGAGTACATACTTGATCTAAATAATAAAAAAGAATTGCCAGTAAGCTTGGTTGGCTGTCCTTTAATGCATGGAACTGGAATGTGGCTAGGATGTTTTGTGCCTCATAATCTTGGTGGTGCTGTTGCCACCATTCCAGGTTTAGGCTTTGATCCAGATAAGATTTGGCGTGAATGCTCTCGAATTAATGTAACGAATATTGTGATAGTAGGAGATGCATTTGCTAGACCTATGTTGGATGCTTTGGAGGTTGCTGCAACAAAAAATCAGCCCTATGACCTTGCCTCCCTTAATCAAATTACCTCAAGTGGTGTGATGTGGAGTTCCGAAGTAAAAGCGGGATTATTGGAACATCATGATATGACCCTCATGGATACAATGGGCTCAACAGAAGGAGGCATGGGGGCCTCTGTAAGTACAAGGGAAAGTAAACCAGAAACAGCTCAATTCAGGCTTAACCCCGGAATGATTGTTCTTAAAGACGACGGAGATCTTGTTGAGGCAGGCTCAGAGGATACAGGCCTGCTTGGAATTAGTGGGGATGTGGCCATGATTCCAATTGGATACTACAAGGATGAAAAAAAATCTGCTGAAACCTTTAGAGAATATAAAGGCACTCGGTATAGTTTTCCTGGTGACTACGCAAAGATTGAAGCTGATGGCAGTATTATCCTGCTAGGCAGAGGAAGTAACTGCATTAATTCAGCAGGGGAGAAAATATATCCCGAAGAAGTTGAGGAAGCATTAAAGAAGGACCCGTTGGTGTTTGATTGCTTGGTTGTTGGGTTGCCAGATGAGCGTTTTGGGCAAAAAATTGTTGCGGTGGTTTCTACGTTAGAGAATCAAGCAGTTAAAGAGGCAGACCTAATTCACAATGCTAGAGAACGATTGGCTGGCTACAAGCTTCCTAAAACTATTGTCTTTTCAGATGTGGTTGAAAGAGCACCAAATGGAAAAGCAAATTATAAATGGGCTAAATCTTTTGCTGCTGAAAAATTAAGCTGAACAACAAAACTGTAATAAAATTCAAGAAATTTAAGGGCTACTAAATGGATAGATTTAAAAATAAAATTGCGCTGGTAACCGGAGCTGGATCAGGCATTGGAAGATCAACTGCTGTGAGACTTGACCAAGAAGGAGCAACGTTAATCATTGCAGATATTAATGAGGATCAGCTCAACGAAACAAAAAATATACTGACAAACAAAGCTTCATCGGCCATGGTTTTAGACATATCTAATTTAGAGCAAACTCAGGCTTGCTTTCAAACCGTGAAAAAAGAATATAAGACCTTAGATGCTTTGATCAATGTTGCAGGCATTCTGCGATTTGATAATTCTCATGAAGTAAAAATAGAAGATTGGAATAAAATCTTAAACGTAAACCTGACCGGGACATTTTTTATGTGTAATTTTGGGTTGCCTATGCTGCTTGAGTCTAAAGGCTATATTGTAAATGTGTCCTCTACTGCCGCTCTAGGGTCTCATGCATGGACAGCCGCCTATAGTGCTTCCAAAGGGGGAATTAGCGCTTTTTCTAAAACTTTAGCCGTAGAGTATGGAGTGAAAGGATTGAATGTAAATTGTGTCTGCCCTGCTTCAATCAATACGCCTATGACAAAAAATCCTAATCTTCCCAAAGACATAGATACTAGGTTACTAAAAAAAATTATGCCTGTTGATGGCGTTAATAGATCTCCGGACGACATTGCAAGTACAATAGCCTTTTTGGCATCAGAGGATGCTCTGCATATAAATGGTATTGACCTAAGAGTTGACGGAGGCTTGTTAACTTAATCATGAAATTCTTACTCTCAGCAATGATGATTTTCTCGTGCGCGATAGAATCTAAAATTTTTAACTCTCAAGCTATCGTCCATCCTGAGGTTGGTGCAAATGGAATGGTGGTGTCTCAGCACTACCTTGCTACTGATGTTGGTCACGCAATACTAGAAAGTGGCGGCAATGCATATGATGCATCTATTGCAGTTGCTTTTGCCTTGGCAGTTGTCCTTCCAAGAGCGGGAAATATAGGCGGCGGTGGTTTTATGGTGATGCATGATGCCGCATTGAATAAAAGCTTCAGCATCGACTACAGAGAAATTGCACCAGCCGCAGCAACCAAAGACATGTATCTCAATGCAGATGGAACGGTTGATAAAATGCGCTCTAGACAGGGAGTCTTAGCCATCGGAGTACCAGGAACCGTTGCTGGTATGTGGGAGGTTCATAAAAAATTTGGCAGCTTGCCATGGGATCAATTATTGGAACCTGCCATTGTTCTTGCAAGGGATGGTTTTGCTATGTCTCCTTTTATGGCAGATGCGCTCAATGGACGTTACAAAAAACTTAGTAAATTCAAAAATTTTAAGAGCATCTTTTATGCTAACTACCCAGTAGAAATGCATGCGACTCTCACTCAACCCAATCTAGCTAAAACCTTAGAGGCTATTTCCATTAAAGGTGCAATAGGTTTTTATGAGGGAGAAGTTGCTGATTTAATTGCCGACTACATGAAAAAGAACAATGGCCTGATAACAAAAGCAGATCTCAAAAATTACAAGCCTGTTTGGAGAGAGCCTGTTCGAGGCAACTACAAAGAATACGAAATAGTGACCATGCCCCCACCTTCTTCTGGCGGTATTCATGTTATACAAATGCTCAATATTTTAGAGCACTATAACTTGCCTGAGATGGGTCACAACTCGCCTACCTATGTAGCATTATTGGCTGAGGCCATGAAGTATGCTTATGCCGACAGATCAAAGTATTTGGGTGATCCAGATTTCTTCGATGTTCCTGTGGCTGAATTGATAAGCAAAGAGTACGCCAAGGAAATAAAATCCAGAATCAATCTCAATAAAATTACTCCTTCGGATAAAATTTTGCCCGGTGACGCCATGCCTCATGAAAGCATGGATACCACACATTTTTCTGTAGCGGACAAATTCGGCAATGTTACCTCTAATACCTACACCTTGAATTCAGGCTTTGGATCAGGAATCGTTGTTAATGGAACTGGCGTATTAATGAATAACGAAATGGATGATTTTGTATCAGCCCCAGGCATACCAAACCAATTTGGTTTGATCGGAGGTGAGGCAAATAAAATTGAGCCTTTTAAACGCCCTCTTAGCTCAATGACACCAACAATTGTGTTCCATAAAAACAAACCCATTATTGCAACCGGCTCACCCGGAGGCTCTAGAATAATCACCGCAGTTCTTCAGTTTCTTTTGAATACCTTAGATTTTAAAATGGAAATTTCCGATGCAACCGTTGTTCCAAGAATTCATCACCAATGGAAGCCTGATGTATTAATGCTCGAAAAAGGTTTTGATGCTGAACATGCTTCAGCAATTGAAGCTTTCGGTCAGCCCATCTATATCTCAGGTCCAGGAACCTCTTTGGAGAGCTTGGAAATAAAAAATAACTTGTTTTATGGCTTTGGTGATACCCGAAGACCAGATTCAAAAGCTAAAGGACTTTAAAAAATGTTAGATAAATTATTTGTTGTCTCCTTGTATGCTATGCCTACCATTGCACTATTGGTTCTATGCATGTTTATAGCGAAGAAAAAGTAGCCCTTTAACTAAGTGGAAATATTCCTTGAGAATCTTCTATTTATAAGTCTAGGTGGATGCGTTGGAAGTTTTGCTTCCATGTTAATTTACAGGCTTCCAAATCCAGATCCATCCATAAATTTACTTTCGCCTCGTTCGTTTTGCCCAACTTGTAAAACACCATTAAGTCTGGCGCAACTGGTTCCATTCTTTGGCTACCTGGCCAACAAAGCAAAATGCTCAAAATGCAGCAAGCAAATTGATGGGTCATACCTCTTCAACGAAATATTTACAGCCGCTTTACTCATTTACTTGATCAATTTATTGGGAATCATAAATCCAGTGACTTGGTTAATATTTAGCATTGCCATGATCCTTTATGTTCAAGCGCTGATGGATTTAAAAACACTGTTGTTATCTCAGCTTTTAAGTTTTTTACTTATTGCGATTGGCTTAGGAGCTAATCTTGGGTTTGAGATTTTTGCTGTCCCTCTTGATGCCTTGCTTGGCTTAATCTTTGGCTATGGCTTACTCTTTTCTATTAATCAGCTTTATAAAATGCTGAAGTCGCAAGATGGCATTGGTTCTGGGGATTTCTTGTTGCTCTCGGGCATAGGTTCTATTCTTGGAGCATCAGCAATTGGGCCAATACTGCTACTTGGCTCCAGTCTGACCATTTGCATACATGTGATCAGTAAAGACTCAAAGACCAAAGAATTGCCTCTAGGATTTGGCTTGGGGTTAAGTGGAATAATATATTTATTGATGCTGATGACACTAAGATAGAAAAAGGCATGAACTTTCTAAAGAAAGCTTGGTCAAATATACAAGCTGATTAAATTTTCCTCTAAAAAATTTTCCCTAAAGTCAGCTAGAGCGGGTAGCCATTCCCGCTCGACTCCTTTTATCACTCAACTATTCAAACAAGGTTTGATCTCTCTGCCCTAATATCTCGCTCGAAACATATTCATTGCTCTATTTATAAATGTAACCTTTACTTCTCATAAGAGTCGTGATACCTTTACGTTACATTTTTTAAGGAGAAGAGTTATGGAAAGCATAGTAGACATAGTAGGATTATTAATACCCTTAGCAGGAATACTATTCCCGGTAGCAATTGTATTTGTTGTTTTTGTTTTTATTACTAAAATAGAAAAAAATAAATATGATGCAATTGTAGAAATTTCTAAAAAAATTGATGACCCATCTGTAATTCAAGAAATTCTCACTGCGTTAGATGATAAAAAGAAACCCATTGATTACAGGCGAGGTGGAGTAATAACCTTATTTGTTGGTTTTGGTATATTCCTTTTAGGTATTTCATTTGCAAACATAGATAATGAAGCTCAAGCGTTTATCAGTGGCGCTGGTCTTTTAGTAGCGGCTATTGGTGTTGGCTCAATTATTGCAGGATATCTATATCCAAATGAAAGTGCTGAGATATCAAAAGCTGTTGAAAAATTTGAAGAGTAAGGTTCATGGGCAAACACCATAAAAACCTTTTAAACAATCTTCCAAAACTTAGAATCGCTGCTGGCTTGACTCAGGAGGCGCTTTCAAAAAGCGCAGGTGTTTCAAGAAAAAGTATTAATGCTATAGAGAACGGAATTTATGTACCCTCCACTGTTCTAGCCCTAAAGATTGCTAAAACACTGAAGTGTTCAGTTGAGTGCTTATTTAAGTTACCTTGATAATATTACTTACAATATTAGCTACTTTAATAGCCATGCTATTAATCTCTTTTTTATAACAAGCATTACCCATTTAAATCTGGCGTTAATTCAACCTTTTCAATTTCTAAGATTACAGATTCCCATATTAACCATTCAGCTTCATTGAAGCTTGCTGCATATTCTGCTGCTCTTAGCATTGCAATAGCCTTAGCATCATCTCCATACTGTGAAATAAGATCATTGGCCATTTGTTGAATTTCTTGTGACATGAGCATTAAATTATAGCCTTTCTATAGTTTGGTTATTACCAATATAAGCTTTGCTTTTATGCTTCAACAATCAATAATGTAATTTGAATGCACTAAGAGCTTACTCAAATAAGTTACTTTTCTTTCATTCTGCTGTTTTATGTTTGCTGAAAATGGAGAAAAAGTTTTTATGCATGTTTATTGGTTTCAAGATTCAAAAATTGGTCACTTAAACCAAGTGCAAGCCTTGTTAGATGATTTATCTAAAGAGAATGAGCTGGTTATTACTAAGATACATTGCCCAGAAAGAAGTATTCTTGATTGGTTGAAATCTTTTCTACCCAGTGCTCCTATTGAGAATCAACAAGATAGCTTAACTCTTCTTATTGGGGCCGGACATTCAACCTATCCACAAATCCTTAAAACACAAAAAGCACTGAAACAAACATCCAATCTTTTGTCAGTAGCGATTTTAAAACCCTCATTTAATGCCAATGCATTTGATCTTATTTGTGCACCTGAGCATGATTATCCGTCAACTAAAAAACCTAATAATGTTCATGCATTTAAAGGTTCTTTGGCCACCACTTCTTTGATTGAGCCTACTCCAAACAAAGGGATCATTGGGCTTGGTGGTTCGAGCAAGCATTATGAGTTTGATGACGAGCTTGTTAGTAAGCAAATAGAGTATGTTCTTACAACACATCCTCATCATCACTTTCATATCTATAACTCTCGAAGAACCCCTTCTGCACTCAGCCAAGCGATAAAAGACATGACTGAAGAATTTCAAAACTTCACCTTTATAGACTTTGAAAGTCCTGAGGCAAAATCCTTTCAGGAAGATTTACAGACTTCAGAGCTAAAATTTGTTACGCCTGATAGCTCAAACTTAGTTTTTGAAGCTCTTTCATGTAAAGGGAAAACTTATGTCATGCAGATTGAACGCCTTGTTCGCTCTAAGAAGTCTGGTTCCACAAAAATTAGAAATGCCATCAATGCTTTGGTGGCCAATCATCAAGTGGGAACTCTTACTATTAACACGCCCACTCAAGGTCTCAAAGTTCATGCAATGGAACATCCTGTCGCTGGATTAGAGCCTTTAGCAGAAGTAGAAAAAACTGCATATGTGATTCAAGGTTTAATTAATAACAAAATATGAAAGTTGCTCATTTAATTACTAGTAAAGTATTTGCAGGTATTGAGCAGCATGTATTTGAGCTGGCTACCGCAATGGATGACCAGACTGATCATATCATTTTATGTGATAAATCTTTGGTGGGTTATATGAGCGGAGTCCCCACTCATTCAATAACGATGGCTTCAAGACTTTCTCCAATTAATATCATTAAGCTTGTTCTCTTTGTTTGGAGAAATAATACAGATATTTTGCATTGTCATGGCGCTAAAGCCAGTGCAATAGGTGGATGGGTTGGCCTAATTACAAGGATAAAAATTGTAGCCACCATTCATGGTCTTAAATCTCATAACAGATCTGTAAAATATGCAGACTCAGTTATCGGGGTAAGCAAGGAAGTAGTGAAAGAGATGCCTCAAGCCAAAGTCATTCCTAATTGGTTTAATCCAGCCCATCAAGGCCTTCCATCCTCAAGAAGCGGTCCCGTTATTGCGGTTGGAAGATTAGAAAAGGTTAAAGGGTTTGATTTGCTGATCAATGCCTGGGTAAACATTAAAGAAGAGCTAAATATTATTGGCTCTGGAAAAGAGCTTTTGCCCTTACAAGAATTAATTGAAAAGTTAGGTTTATCGGATCGAATAAAAATTCTTACAGATCATTCTTATGAATCCATAGAAGATATATATAAAAATGCAAGCGGATTAATTGTATCAAGCCTGCGTGAAGGAGGTCCCAGAACTGTGCTAGAGGCAATTAACCATAATATACCTGTGCTTGGAACCAACGTCGGGATAATGCCTCAGATCATTCCTAAGGATTTATTAGCCGAGGCTGGCAATCAGGCGAGTTTGAAGGGTCTGATGGAAGAAATGATTCCATTGCTGCCTCAATTAGATGTCAGTGCAATCAAAATAGCCATGCATGAAGAATACTCTTTAGAAAATGCCTGCGTTAAAACCAAGGAAGTTTATTTCTCTCTTTGAATAGCAGATTCGTATACCTTAATAGTCTCTTCCACCAATCTCTCTTTTGTAAAACTAGATGGAATACTTGAAGGTGGAGCACATTGCAGTAAATATGGAATTTGAGTGGCTAAAGCATCCGTATCTCCAAACTCAATTAGCCCAAGAGGGTTGATCATGCCAATAGATTCCATAACGCCTCCTCTGTTCCAACCCATCACATGAGTTCCGCATGCAGCAGCCTCAATAATGGTCCGTCCAAATGGCTCTGGCTTGGACGAAAGATTAAATACAATATCTGAAACTTTATATATGTTTGCAATATCTGTTCTTGCGCCACAAAAAGTTACGGCTGATTCAAGATTATATTTTTTAACCAGCGCGAGAAGAGACTGAAAATATCTCTTTTTATTTTCATTAACTGGTCCGGGAATAAGACCATGATATTTAGCTTGATCAAGTTGACTCAATAATTTTAGAAAGGCTTCTATACCCTTCCATCCGGTAATTCTTCCAGGCAAAGTGAGTAAAATTTTATTGCTTGTTTGGGGAAATTCTTGGTACCAAGCATTAGACCAAGCTTCTAAAGGTGCGGATGTATTGAATTCATTAATATCGCATCCCCTATAAATTAAGTGGACTCTAGAGTGATCTACATCATAATTTTTGAAGACATATTCTTGAACTGTTTTTGAGATAGCAATAATGTCATCGGCGTAAGACATAGATTTACTGTAAAAAGGCTTGCTGTATAACCCATGGAACGTAGAAATTACAATTGGTTTTGAGGAAGGTAAGCCCTTAAGAGCAAGAAGATTAATCCAAGCAGGAAAGCGTGAGCGCACATGAATGATATCGGGCTTAAACTCACAATAAATATCTCGTAAATTCTTATATTGCTGAATCGCTAAAAAATTCTTTTTATCTATAGGTAAAGAGAAATGCTTTGCTCCATGATTAGATAGCTGCTCAGTAAGCCCGCCACCTGCAGAAACCACAGCTGACTGATGACCTAATTTTGTGAGATGCTCAGACAAATCTACCGTTCCTCTTTCTACTCCACCAAACTTGAGTTCAGGCAGTAGTTGCAAGACACGCATGAATTACTCGTACCTTAAAGCAACTGCTGGTTCTAATTGTGCAGCTTTGCGCGCTGGCCAAATTCCAAAGAATAAGCCAACACAAGCAGAAAAAGTAACTGAGCCTAAAATTGCTGAGAAGGGAATAGTAAAAACCCAGTCTTGCCACACAGCAATAACCAAATATAGAAGCGAGCCAAGTATCACCCCTGCAACCCCCCCGATAATACATAAAGCCACAGCTTCAATTATAAATTGCAGAAGGATAGCTTGATGAGTGGCTCCGAGAGCTTTGCGTAATCCTATTTCTCTTGTTCTCTCTGTAACAGAAACCAGCATAATGTTCATAACCCCAATGCCTCCAACCAACAAACTAATGCCTGCAATCCCAATAATTAAAGCTGAAAAAATTGCGGTTGCTTGTTTTTGTAGGTCAGTAAACTGAGACCAGTCATTTATTCGAAAGTTATTCTCTTCTCCAGGTCCGATATCATGCTCTCTTCTCAAGACTCGCTCTATGGATATCATGGCTTCTTCTGGCGAGTAGGTATTCGGCACTTCAACACGAATTGAATCAACTCTCTGCCTGCCAAAGACTCTATCGGATGCAGTAAATAATGGTATATATATTTGCTCATCTGGATTAGACCAACCAGAAGAGCCCTCTGATTTCATGACTCCAATAATTTCAAAAGTCACTCCACCCAAATCAATGTCTTTTCCAAGCAAAGCCTTGGAAGAAGTTTTTAATTCAGTGCTAACACTGGAACCAATAATAGCAACTCTCTTTCTTGCAAGATCATCTCTTTCCGAAAAAAACCTTCCTTGTTCTACCTCGTATCCTTGAATGCCTAAATAGTTTTCTCGCGCACCTATGACCGAAATGCTGATGCTTTCATTTCCATACTTTAACGACTTACTTCCCCTAATTTCTGGTGAAATACGCCATGCTATCTCTTTGTCTTTAATCAGGGCATCCGCGTCCTTGATGACCAAAGGTGTTGCATTTACTGTCTGCACGCCTCTACCTCGTGAGGGATAGACTGAAAGGGTTCTTGCTGAAAGATTAGTAATTGAGTCATCAATAGCTCTTTGCGCGCTCGATCCTATGCCTACCATGGCAATCACTGAAGCTGTTCCGATTACAATAGCGATAGTTGTCAGCAATGAGCGCATAAGATTTGCTCTGATTGCATCGATGGCAGTTGAAATAGATTCTTGTAATATCATATTTTATCCAAAACGACCTTTTACTCGCTCAGAGAATCTTTGTTGATACTTAATCAAGCCTTCGCTAGGTAAAACATAGACAATTTCTTTCTCGGTAATACCACCCTTAACCTCAACATGGTTTAGGTCAGTCTTGCCTACCTTAACCCAAAGTGGAAGAGCGCCTTTGCTTGTTTTTTTTAACACTATAAAAGTATCGAAATTTTCTCCAGGAACTTTTTTGGACAGAAAACTCTCTAAATCTGATTGCTTGATGCCCAATAATCCAGCAACTGAAACAACGTCTTTTCTGGTGCGCAATGAACCTGCTGGTAACGCTAAGTCCACCTCTTCATTCAAGATCTCAATTTCAACATCTGTGTTCATTCCAATTAACAAAAGATTGTCTTTATTCTCTATGTCTATTAGCACTGGGAAAGTTGTTACGTTCTGATCGATTTTAGACATGGGTTCAATTTTAGACACAACGCCTGTAAATCTTTTGTCTCTGTAAGCAGAAACCTTGAGGGTAACCTCTTGACCAATACTTATTTTTCCAATATCAATCTCATCAATCAATGCTCTTACCCTAACTTTATTAAGGTCAGCCATCTCCATAAGCAAGGTTCCTCCTCCGACAGCAGAGGTTGGAGATGTGATAACTTGTCCCACCTCAGCCAATCTACTAATAACAGTTCCAGCTATGGGTGACCTAACACTTGTATCATCTAGAGCAATTCGAGCATTTTCTAAAAATACCTCAGCTCGCACAAGTTGGGCTCGCGCAGAAGAAAAAGCCTCCTGAGCATCTTCAAAAGATTTATCAGAAATATTCCCTTCTTCATGCAATCGCTTGGAGCGATCAAACTGGTTTTGCGCATTCGACAGCCTCACCTTGGCAACTTCCAGATCGGCATTTGCTTGCGCTAGAGTATTGGTAGGAGTTCTTTGGTCAATCCTAGCCAGTACCACGCCTTCTTCAACGTAGTCTCCAACTTCTGCTCCCAAGAAAAGCACCTGTCCCGAAGCCTTAGATTTAATTTCTATTGAAGAGATAGCTTCAACAGTACCCGATGCCTCAACAGTTAGCTCTAATTGTTGAGCTCCTGCTTCTTTAAGTGTATAAAATTTGAATTCGTCTTCTTTATCTCCTCCACCGCAGCCAACTAAAATAGCTGTGGATAGAAGTACTGATATTATTTTAACATTAATGTGTTTCATTTTTTTCCTTAGTGATATCTGATTCTATGAGGCCATCTTTAATAAAGATAGTACGCTGGGCCTCAGCAGCAACCTCATTCTCGTGAGTGATTAAAATTATAGTTTGCCCTTGGTCATGCAGGTTATGAAAAAGCTGCATCACGTCATGGCCTGTTTGGCTGTCAAGATTTCCTGTTGGCTCATCTGCAAATAAAATTGATGGGTCATTTACAAGAGCTCTGGCAATAGCAACTCTTTGTTGTTGCCCACCTGAAAGCTCGGATGGCTGATGATCCATTCTATCTTCCAAGCCAACTTCAGATAATGCGGCTTTAGCCCTAGTTATTTGATCTGCTTTTTCAATACCAGCATATTTTAAAGGTAACATTACATTATCCAGCGCACTGTTTCTGGCCAAAAGATGGAAGTTTTGAAAGACAAATCCAATTTCTTTGTTTCTGATTCCTGCCAGCGCATCATCATCCAAAGAGCTAACCTCTTGATTGTTCAGCAGATAGGTTCCATGGGTAGGAATATCAAGACAGCCAATGATATTCATAAGAGTAGATTTGCCAGAGCCAGAAGGTCCCATAATTGCTATGAATTCACCCTTCTTTATATCGAATGAGACGCCTCTTAGAGCCTCTACCGTCTGAGTGCCCAAAGCATAATGCTTGGTTACTCCATTTACGCTAATAATGCTCATGCTGACCTACATAAAAAAACTGGAATTTCTCGAGAGGTATTATTTTGATACGTTTCATAGTCTGGGTAAAAAGAGCATATTAAAGGCCACAGTTCATCTTTCTTCTCCTTAGACAGCTCCTCTGCAATATAGTTCTGAGAATCATGAATAGTAGAGATTTTAAGATTAGGATTAGCTTTGACGTTGTAATACCAATTAGGATTTTTAGGCATTCCGCCCAGAGAAGCAACCAAAATAGGCATTCCATCTTGATGAACATAAATCAATGGAATGTTTCTAATTTTATTAGTCTTCGCGCCTTTGGTTCTTACAACCATGACAGGAAAACCGCCAGGCCATTTATTCCAAAGCTTGCCTTTACTGAGCAAAAAAACTCTTGCTTGAAGTTTAGCAAAATATTTAATAATTCGCTTAGCTGTTTTAGCCTGCTTGAGAGTATATTTTTCTTGCTTCATAAATTATTCAAAAGCTGCTATGTCAGTTTGAAGGTTTCCGAGAATCAGAGCGTGAATATCATGCGTGCCCTCATAGGTATTTACCGCCTCTAGATTCATAGAATGTCGAACAACATGATACTCATCAATTACGCCATTGCCGCCATGCATGTCTCTAGCCATTCTGGCAACATCTAGAGCCTTACCGCAATTATTTCGTTTGATCAAAGAAATCATTTCGGGAATCATTTTACCTTCATCAATAAGGCGGCCTACTCGCAATGCGGCTTGAAGACCTAGTGTAATTTCTGTTTGCATGTCAGCTAGTTTCTTTTGCACCAATTGTTTTGCTGCCAAAGGTGAGCCAAATTGAATTCGATCTAGTGTGTATTGTCTTGCTGCATGCCAGCAAAATTCTGCAGCCCCCAAAGAGCCCCAGGCAATACCGTAACGAGCTATGTTTAAACACGAAAAAGGTCCCCTAAAGCTCTGTGCTAAAGGTAAAACATATTCCTCGGGAATAAAAACATCTGACATAAATATTTGGCCAGTGGTTGATGCTCTGAGCGCAAACTTACCTTGCAAGACCTTGGTATCAAGACCTGCAAAATCTTTTTTAGCGATAAAGCCTCTAAGCACTCCTTGTTCGTCTTTTGCCCAAATCACAAATACATCTGCAATAGGCGCATTCGTTATCCAGGTTTTTGATCCGTTTAACTTGTAGCCGCCCTCAACTTTTTTTGCATTCGATAACATGCTGCCAGGATCAGAGCCTGCATCCGGCTCGGTCAGACCAAAACATCCAATTAAATTTCCTTTAGCCATTTCAGGCAATAACTCTTCTTTTTGTGCATCTGAGCCAAACTTATAAATTGCATACATAGCCAATGAAGACTGAACGCTAAATGCTGATCGGTAGCTCGAATCTATCCGCTCGATTTCTCTTGTAATTAATCCGTATGAGACATAACCGACTCCCGCGCAACCGTAACCTTTGATTGTTGCTCCCAAAATTCCTAATTCACCCATTTCTTTGTAAATTTCTGGATGAAATATTTCGTGCCTATTGGCTTCAAGAATTCTTGGCATAAGAGATTTTTGAGCATACTCACGCACGTTGTCGCGAATCATTCTCTCCTCTTCAGTCAGCTGATTATCAAGATGTAAAATGTCTTCCCAGTTTTTTCCCATAATTTACTCAAAAAAAAGCCCTAGTAAAAATACTAAGGCTTTGATTATATTCTAATACTAGAATTTATAGTGCAAATCCATTCCTATTGTTCTTGGAGCATTAAAATAAGACAGTGTTAACTGTCCAAATCCAGGTCCAAATGGAATTGAGCTCATTCTGTGATGCTTATCAGTAAGATTTTTGATCCAGAAATTTAATTGCAGATTTTCCATAGGTTCAGTCAACAACCTAAAATCAGTTGTTCCTCTTGAATCTAATGTTGTCAAAGCAGCTCTTGGATCTTTAGAGTTATATGGGAATGTTGGATGCTCAGCAATTCTACTGTGGTCCAAACGCATTCTATAACTTCCATAATCTTTTTCTAAAGAAACATACAGGGTAGTCTCTGGTGAATAAGGAACTTGCTCAAGCAAATATCCATCACTAGCTACTTTATTTCCTGTGAATTCTGAATCAAGGGTTCCTAGGTTTACCATTAGCCTGGTTGAATCATTAATAAGTGTTGTAGTTTCTATTTCTAAACCTGAAATATCAGCTGAATTATTAATAACCTCTGAAGCTGCTGCAGCATTAGCTGTGAAATAAGAAATCTGCATATCCTCATGCTCGTTATCAAAGTAAGCAACATTCAACATCATGCGATTATCGAAATATCTACCTTTCAAACCAAATTCTGTTGATGAAATAGTTTCTGGAGCATATGGAGTAGATGCTCCAAAAGGATTAGAGCTCTCTGCATTAAATCCACCAGCTTTAAAACCATCTGCAACTTTAAAATACAGGTTTGTGTTGTCGCTGTAATCATGAGACAGAATAAATGTGCCAGTTGTATCGTCAAAACTACCTTTTCCTGATGCTGAGATTATGCCTACATACTCTTTAAAACCTACCTTGTCTTCTTCAGTAGATCTTGCTCCAACGGTTACGTCCCAGTTCTCTGCAATTGCATAGGTCAGCTGACCAAAGATTGCTGTTGAGTCACCATTTCCTGAGTAATTTTGTACTATCGATGTTCCGCCACCAAAAAATGATTGAGGGTTAGAAGTATATGCATCATCTTTTAATGCGTAATATCCAACAACATACTCCATTTTGTCGGTAGAGCCAGATAACTGAACTTCAAGAGTTTCAGCGCTGTAGTTAGTAAACCTTGATGTATTGGCAATTGGAAACGGTCCACCATCTAAATCAAGATTATCATCCCAGTCTGTTTTTCTTTTAGCCCAAATTACTTTCAAAGTTCCAAGACCCATTTCTCGAGCAATGGTTAAGCTTGTTCCTTCAACGGTGGATAGCTCAAACGTATTCGCATCAATATGAGAAACGTTCTGTCTTTCTGAGTTCTTAAAAAGCTCTATTGGCCAAAGTTTTAGACCACCGGTGAGCGCAGAAGCGCCAACACCAAAAGCAGAACTCCAATTTGGAATCGTATTTGTAAGCTGTGCAAAAGGTGGGATATTGTCTTGATCTGTTTTATCGAGTGACAAATTGACGCTAGTTTTATCGCCTTCATATGCAAGAGTAAATTTAACTCCTTTAGAGTTAATAGTATCTAATTCAGTGTTACGCGATGTTGTATTAGGTACAACGCCTTGAGCGGCTTGGTATGGAGATGCAGCATTATTAACGTAACCACCTCTCTTCTTGTTATTGACCACAATCTTTGTAAAAACATTTTCACCGATTTCATAGTCACCTATTAACTGTGTTTGCTTTAAACCGTAATTACCAAGCGTGACTTTCGCTGAAGTTCCTGCGCCAGAAGGTTTTTTGCTTATAAGGTTGATTGCGCCACCCAATGTGTTTCTTCCATAAAGGGTCCCTTGAGGCCCTCTAAGAATTTCAACTCTTTCTAAATCAGCAACGTCAAAGATAGATCCCTGACCTTTGCCTAAATAGACTCCATCGAGATACATCCCAACGGTTGGCTCCCATGTAATAGCAGGATTAATAGTAGTTCCACCTCTCATTGCAATTGTGGCGGCAGTATTATTTGAAGGTGTATTAATAATGTGGACATTCGGGGCCATACCAGCAAGATCAACAACATTGGCTATATCTAAATCATCGATTGTGGATTCAGTAATAGCTGTAATGGCAATTGGAGCGTCTTGAAGACTCTCTTCTCTCTTTTGAGCTGTAACAACAACTTCTTCAAGCATGCCTGTAGATTGCGCATGAATGTTGACATTAAAAATGAAAGATAGCGGTATCGCTAAAAATATTAGTTTCAATTTACTCATCATATTCCCCTATAAAATTTGGATAACTTGGTAATTATTGCAAAAAAGTAGCTTATTTGCATCTTTTGCTTGTTAGCTGTTGAAAAAAAACCTTGCAGAATAGGCAATTAACTGATCCCTTCGATCCTAATAATGCCAAACCTTGGAGATGAAAATTTAATCTCAGCTTTATTTAAACAACTTGAGGTTAATTCAATCATCTTGTTGCTGTTGCCGCAAATAATTACTAATGGCAGAAGTTCTTGATATTGATAGGTAAAATTTAGGACTTCGGAGGAGACGTCTTGATGCTTGGTTCCATGCAAATCTAGATGAGTAATACCTCTTTCTTCGAAGACTCTCATGAAGCTTAGAGCTTAACTAGCTTTTAGCTATGTTTGTATTGACCGTCATAACATCCATTCTTCTTGCATTGTGATGAGCGTAGTCATAGACGATCTCATCTCCAAGGCTAAGGTTTGGGAAACGCTTAAATAGCTCCTTAAGCATAACTTCTGTTTGCGATCTTACCAAAGTCACTCCAATACAATAGTGAGGCCCTTGCCCAAAGGAGATACTTTTATCGTGATCCCGCTGAATATCAAATATCCTTGGATCGTGATAGATGAGAGGATCCATCCCAGCTGTGCTTGTGATGAGCTGCACCATCTGACCTTTTTTGATTTGGTGGCCTTGAATTTCTATGTCCTCTGAAGCATATCTAGCCAATCCAGTTTTTCCAGAGGATTCATATCTCAACGTTTCAGATATCGCTCCTTGAACAAGAGTCTCATCAGCCATTAATGCATGATGTTGCTCTGGATGTTGCAATAAATTTTTAATTAAATAGCTATGAAGATCTACAGCAGTATCTGAGCCAGCTCCAAGAACAGCTCCAACCAAAGCACACATCTCAAGATTGGATAATTTAGAACCTTCATCTTCTGCGAGGATCAAAGTGGATAAAAAGTCATCCCCTGGGTTTGCCCTTCTTTCATCTATGAGCTCATTTAATAAGTCTAGGCCTTCTGGGACACCTTTGATGGCTTCCTGCCTTTCTTCAGGGGTAAGCATTGGATTGATGCCTCGGACTACTCCGTAAGCCAATGAATCAAATATTGGAAATTTATCCCTAGGAATACCCACTAAACTTGCAATAGCTTGGGTTGGGACTATCTCAGCAATCTCTGCACCAAAGTTAAAAGATTCTGGGGTCCCAATTTCATCAAAGCGCTCTTTGACAAGAATCGTAAACCTTTCTTTCATCTTTTCCATTATTCTAGGAGAGAAAGCTGGAAGAGCAAGTTTTCTGAGACGAAGATGATTTTTTCTGTCGAGAAAAAATAAATTATTGTTCATGAGCTTTTCAAAAGCATCCATCTCTTCAAAGGGTTTTTTCGCAGGAGCAAACTCCCATAAATTAAAATCTGTAGAAAGACGTCGATCTAATAAACAAGAAATAATATTTTGATGGCCAGTTACCAGCCAAGCTTGCCAGGCCTCGAATCGAGCAATTGGAAATTCTGCGCTAAGCCTCTCCAAAGTTGGAACAGGGTCATGAATAAAATCTTTAGACGATGGATCAAAAAAATGGTCAACAGAGATGTTTGATTGCTCGCTCATAAATTATGTGGATTAAAAAATATTAGGATTAGGTAAATCGCTTCTAGTTAGAATAGATTCAACTCTATCTTTAAAAGCTTGTTCGCTTTTTTCATTTACAGGATTGATCCAGTAATTAGATTTTTTAATTTCCCCTAAACAAAAAGATGCAACTTCTTCAGGTTCGGTTGTTTCCATCTCAATACCCATTGAGCTCATCATTTCAAGCATGTCTTCTACAGAAGAAATTGGATGGTCTGGAGCATTGGGATCTCTTGCTAGTTCTTCTGGTCTATTGCGCTCTGCTGAAAATAATTTAGTTCTAACTGTATGCGGGCCAGGAAATAAAATAGAAACTTTAATATTGGATTCTGCCTGCTCTAGTTGAAGTTTTAATACCTCAGTAATACTGGAAACCGAAGCTTTTGAAGAGGTGTAAATCGGGGTTGATGGGAGATTAATAAATGCTCCGTTTCCTGAGCAAGTATTAATTATTCTGGCGTCTTCTCCATGAGCCATCATCGCAGGGACAAATGCTTGAATGCCGTGAAGCACACCCATCACATTTACGCCAAAGGCCCATTGCCAATCATTTGGCTTGGTTTGCCAGATAGGCAAAAGCTCAGCCGGAGCAACTCCTGCATTATTGAATAGCAAATGAACTGATCCATGCTCTGATTCACACCACGCAGCAAGCTGCATCATAGATTCTGGATTAGAGACATCTGCAACTTTAAAATGCACATCGAGGGATTGATCTGTTAAAGCCTTCGCAGAAGTCTCAAGACTAGCTGCTTCAATATCGGTAAGGATGACCTTAGCGCCTTCTTTGGCTAAAGCTTCCCCGATGGCAAAACCGACACCGGAGGCTCCTCCCGTAATTACAGCTAATTTGCCCGTAAAATTTTCCATGTTTAATCCTTGTAAAACTATACTGAGTCGTAACGAGAATGCATAAATGGAACGTAGGACATGATGTCCACTTCCTCTACAACAGATGCATTTGACGATGAAGTGCCTTCTTCCCAGACAAGAGAAACCATCTCTTTTACTGGAAGGTCTGCCACTGGGTCCATCGGAGATTCACGAAGAATAATTTCTCCGTCTAGTTTTGTGTGCACACTTTGTGTTCTGTGCATGTTAATTCTCACCAATAGGGGATTTTGATCAGCTGGTTTATTTTGCTCGCAAGATGGAAATACTTTAAAACAATACACATCATCAGTGAAAGACGAGGTTTCAAGCGATTCAGATGTTTTGCCTTTAAGCTCTAAATAAGTGATTCCATGACGAGTTACTGTCGCAACACAGTCATCACCATCTTTTGAAGCGGTAACGTCAGCTATTTTTTTAGGCTCTCCGTATGTCTCTCTTCCGGCAACTACAACGCCTTCTGTCTCCATGGGCATAGTAATTTCATAAATTCCTTCTTTGCCTTGATACATGCAATTAACACCAAATGTAGCAGCTCCAAATTCCATGCCACCCATTAAATCAACAAATACTCTTGAAATAACTATTCTCACCATTGGATCAGCGTGAACGGATAAGGGAGCAGGGATGAGTTTTTCAATTAAGCCAGGTTCAGTTTTATACCATGCTTTAATAGCATGCATTTTTGCATCAAAAAATTCTAAGTTGTTTTCAGCAGCCTCAATTAACTGCTCTTGAGTTTTTACGTATCTTAAATTTGGCATTTTTGTTCCCCTATGTTTTTTTTAATTGACTAATGATACATTTTATAAAATATATTTAACAACTATACAACTCGTAATTATATAAACATATTTTATGGAAAAATATGTTGATTCAAATTATTAATAATGAAATCATTAGACATTAAATAAGATTTATTACCAATGGTTAAGAAATTTTAACCACTAAGATAGGGTGAACAATTATGCCAAAACAAGAATTTCCATTCCCGATGCCAAACGGTTGGTTCTGCGTTACCAGAGTTAGTGATATCCAAAACGGAGAAAGTAAGCCTTTTACGTTTTGTGAAAAAGAGGTAGTAGCCTTTAGGACTGAATCTGGCAAAGTATCTGTTCTTGATGCTTATTGCGGCTATTCTGGAATTAACTTAGCCATTAGCGGCACAGTTGAAGGAGAGACTATTAACTCTCCAAGAAATGGTATTAAGTGGAACATAGACGGTTCTTGCGCTGAAATTGGTAAAGATTCCGGCGTTCCTAAGGAAGCTATGGATGTTACAACCTTTAGTTATCCTTGCCAGGAACTCAATGGATTTATATGGGCGTGGCATCATTTGCTTAAAAAAGAGCCTTACTTTGAAATTCCTGCGATTGATGGTTTTAATGGAGAAGACTCTAAGTGGGGCAAAGAGCACCATTACGAATATCACATCAATACAGTGCTCCAAGAAATTGCAGAGAACGATGTTGATCAAGCTCATTTTCCAAAAGTACATGGCTCGCCAAGCTTGCCAGAAACAGAGGCAATTATTGATGGCATCTACAGAAAAACAATTGCAGAAACTCTCATGAATCCAAATAATGATAGTGTTTCTAAAGAATTTCATGTTGCAGATCCTTCAATGTTTACGACTACTTTTACCAGAGAATCATGGGGCCTAGGATGCGTAGGTTTGCATATGGTTAATTTACCCATAGATGAAACTACATTTGGCGGTGAATTCATTATGATTAATGCTTCCTGCCCTGTGGACAATAAGAACTCAATACTCCGTTGGTCCATGAGGGTAACAAAAGATATTGAAGATGAGTTGGGAATGGCAATCATTGATGGGATTGCAAATGGGGTCTTGGATGACATGCCAATTTGGGATCATAAAAGTTACGTTGCTCAGCCTATTTTATGTGATGGTGATGGACCGATTAATAAGTTTAGAAAATGGGTGAGTCAGTTTTATTCCGATCCGCTACAAGCAAATTAGTTGGCAAAAGTACACTTTTTTTATTCGACCATGAATGCGGGAAAGTCTACCGCACTCCTCCAATCTAACTACAACTACCAAGAGCGCGGCATGCAAACATTGCTTTTTCTTCCTAAGGTAGACGCGGATATGAATGATGGCATGATCCATTCTAGGATTGGCTTAAAAGCTAAAGCACACTCCATAGATGCTGAATTTAATTTCTATAGTTTTGTCTCTCAAGAGCAAATGAAAATGCCGATTAGCTGTATTTTGATTGATGAAGTCCAGTTCCTTACAAAAAAACAGGTTAGAGAGGTTTGCAAGATTAGTGATGAGCTAAATATTCCTGCTATGTGTTATGGAATCCGAACTGATTTCCAGGGTGCTTTATTTGAGGGTAGCTCTGAGCTTCTAGCCCTTGCCGATAATTTAATGGAACTCAAAACAGTGTGTGATTGTGGTAGGAAAGCTATTATGGTGGTTAGGCTTGATGAAGAAGGAAAGGTGGTGACTGATGGTGATCAAATTAAAATAGGTGGCAACGATTCCTACAAAGTTTATTGCAGAAAACATTTTCGAGAACTCACTCAGCTGATTTAATTACCTCTTTCCTCGCTTAAAAGATTTTAAATATTTGTATGAGGGGTCCTGTGAATTGGGTGTGCCAATATTTGCCCCCTCAATCATGGGGTGAGCAAGGTTTACTTTTGAAGGATCGTTTACATAAGCCCAGTCTGCATCGACTGCCCTGCTAGAAAATTTCCAAATCCCATGTCTTTTTTCATACTCATCAAAATACCTTCCCCCAATTAACACATCAAAATTTTGATCATCTGCAAGGACTTGATGAAATGCCAGAATATAGGTTTCGCCTTCAGCTTTATCGCCCATTAAATGAATATTATGAGTGGTGACATTATGATGAAGGATACCCATAGATTTTTGTATTTCAGGCAATAAATCGATGAATTCCATTGCCTTCCCTTTAAAAAAAGATCCATGATCATCGTGAGCATCTTCATGATAAAGAGTTCTCATAAGTTCATGATCATGACGATCAGCAGCTCGACAATAAATGTGAACCAAATCTCTAATGGATTCCTTATCAAGGATTTCTTGAATTTTACTGTCTACTTCACTCATACTAATAACCTATAAATTAATGCTACAAATTAATATAAATTAAATCTGGAATTAATGGTAATAAGATAAATGAAACTTCAGATCAAACATCCCCTTCTAGCTGCTCCTGCGTCCATAGGAGGGTTAGAGCTCAAAAATAAAATAATCATGGCTCCCATGGGTTCAAATTTTGCTGGAGAAGATGGTCATACAACTGAACAACTTGAATCTTATTACGAAGAAAGGGCTAAGGGGGGTGTTGGGTTAATCATCCTAGAGACCTCTGCCATCACATGGCCTGCCGGTGCTTCCATGCCTTACATGATAGGTTTTTCAAAAGACGAATTTGTCTTAGATCTCAAATCTCTTACTCAAAGAGTTCATCAGCATGGCACAAAAATTGCCGCTCAATTAAATCATAGTGGAAAAATTGCTCAAGAAGACACGATAGCTGGAAGACCTATTCCAGTGCCGTCAATACCAAAATCTGAGCGAAGCGATATGTTTGGCCTTTTGACTCAAGATGAAATTATGAATTTTATCAAAGCTGGTGGACCAGATGGCAAGGGGCCTCGATATCATGAATTAACAATTGATGAGATTAAAATAGAGATTGATCATTTTGCTCAAGCTGCCAGAAGAGCCAAAATGGCAAATTTTGATGCAGTGGAAATTCATGCTGGACACGGCTATCTTATTTCTAGCTTTCTTTCGCCTGCAGTAAATAAAAGAACAGACGAATACGGAGGCAGCACAGAGAATAGATCTCGTTTTTTAATTGAAGTCATCCAGGCTATTAAACAAGAAGTATCTGCTGATTTTCCTGTGCTTGTAAGATTGGATGCCAATGAATATAGGATTGATGGAGGAATTACCCCTCAAGATTTCCTGGTGACTGCCAAGCTTGCTGAAAAAGCTGGAGCAGATGCTCTGGATGTTAGCTCCTATGGCAACACAAGCAAAGGCATAGCATTTACTGAAGCCCCTTTGGTTCATGAGCCTGGTGGCTTTTTAAAATTTGCACGTATGGCCAAAGAGACGGTTTCCATTCCGATCATCGCTGTTGGAAGAATTGAGTTAGATGTTGCAGAAAATGGTTTAAAAAATAAAGATTTCGATTTTGTGGCCATGGGAAGAAAACTTTTGGCTGATCCTGGTTTGCCAAATAAAATTTCATCTGGTCAAGAACACTTAATCAGACCATGTATTTATTGTTATGTATGTGTAAGCCAAATATTTATCAACAAGCCAATGATGTGCGCTGTTAATTCCCAGTTAGGCAACGAGTTTCGAAACGAAAAAATTATATTTAGTACTGCTAGACAAAAGAAAATTTTAGTTGTTGGAGCCGGCCCAAGCGGTATGGAGGCTGCAAGACTGTTAGCAATGCAAGGTCATCATGTTGAGATATGGGAAAAAGAGAAAGACATAGGCGGCACCGTTAGAGTCGCTACTCTTGCATATGAACCAAATGGGCAGTTGATCAAATACTTGCAAAACTCCCTAAAGGAACTCAAAGTTACAATAAAAAGAAATACGCTGGCAACAATAGAAAAGATTGAATCATTTCAACCTGACCATGTGATTGTGGCTGTCGGCGCCACTCGAGATGCTCCACCCATCCTGGGCAAAGAGCTCAATCATGTATTTGATGGAGAGCAGTTGCGAGGCCTATTGTTTGGATCTGATGCTGAGGCCATAAAAAAACTATCTATTTTTCAGCAGCTGATTTTAAAAATTGGTAGAGCAAGCCAATTATTAAGAAATGTTAAGGCTTTGACCATGCTCAGTAAAATTTGGATGCCTCTGAGTAAAAATATTACTATTATTGGAGGAGATTTAGTTGGCCTTGAGCTGGCAGAATTTCTAATTGAGCGCGGCAGAAAAGTTACTGTCTTGGAACCCGCGATCTCTCTGGGTCCGAATTTAAGTATCGTTCGCAGATCAAGAGTGGTTCATCTTTTAAAGGAGCATGGCGCAACTCTGTTAACCAATGTACAAATTAATGAGATTACTAATGCAGGTGTGTTGTATGAGCACAGTGGAGAGGCTCACCTTGTCAAAGCAGATCAAGTAATCATCGCCATGGGTGCTAATCCAAACTTAGATCTCGCCAATGCATTGCAAACAAGAAACATTCACTCAACAGCTATCGGGGACTGCACCTCTGTGGGATACATACATGGAGCAATTGCTGATGCGAGAAATGCAGTCTTAGGAATCGAAGGTTTAGACTGATAAAGCTTCTTTTACTGCAGGATGCATCACTATTCCATCTTGAATATTGAGCCCGTTCAATAAATGCTCATCTTCTTTTAGCGCTCTATCAATACCTTTGTTTGCAAGATCAAGAATGAATGGAAGCGTTGCCTTGTTTAAAGCATGGGTAGCCGTTAATGGCACTGCACCTGGCATATTGGTAACACAATAGTGAACCACTCCTTTTTTAACATAGGTTGGCTCATCATGATTTGTTGGCTGGCTTGTTTCAAAACAACCGCCTTGATCAATTGAAATATCAACTAGCACACTGCCCGGAGTCATTCGATCCAGCATAGCTTCAGTGACTACTGTAGGCGCTTCCTTTCCAACCACATAAACTGCACCAATAACCAAATCAGAAGCTGATAATGCCTCGGCAATAGATGCTTCAGTAGAAGCTATGTATTCAATATTATGGGTGCCATAAATATTTTTTAGTGCCGATAATTTTTCAGAAGATAGATCTATAATCTTTACGCGAGCATTAGCTGCAATGGCTTTTTCAATCGCTGCAGTGCCGGCGACTCCAGCACCAATCACTGTGACGACTCTTGGCTCGATATCACCGAAGGATCCAATTAATGTGCCTATGCCTTTGTTTGGTTTAAGCAAATGATATGAACCAACCACCAAACTAAGTTGCCCAGCAATTGCGCTCATTGGTGCTAGCAAAGGAAGAGATCCATCTGCTGAAGTCACAGTTTCATAGGCAATGCCTCGAACACCAGTGTTAGTTAATTGCGCTGCTTGTTGTTTATTGCCTGCCAAATGAAGGTAGGTAAAAAGAGTATGGCCACTATTGAGATACTTCAGCTCATCTTGCATTGGCTCCTTCACCTTAATAATTAACTCAGATGAATTGAAGACCTCTTCAGCAGTACTAAGCATTTGAGCGCCCGCATTAAGATAATCTTCGTTAGAAAAACCAATGTCTGCTCCTGCGTTTTCCTCAACAAAAACTATATGGTTGCTTTGCGTAAGCATCGACACTGAGCTAGGTATTAATCCCACCCTATGTTCATTATTTTTAATTTCTCTTGGAACGCCAATTTTCATGACGCTAATTTAACACGATGTATCTTTCGAAGAAAAGGTTTGATACTTCCAATCATTTATATATGCATAATTATTTGTTATAGATGGATTTATTGCAATCAATCACAATAAATTGTTATATTTCACAAGATAGATGAGAATCATTATCATTTAAAAAGTTTGTTAATAAGATATGATGAGCACTAATATTCTGCAAGAAAATAAAGAACAGTTTTTGGTTGGTCGGATCAAAGAACAATATAGGCAATTTGAAAAATAGAATTGAACTTTAATTAAAGGAAAACCTCATGGTAATTTTAAAAAGACTTTCAAAATTTGGTACTTTAGGGCTGACAACTATTTACACCGTTGGGCATATTTTTATTGCTATGGCATGCACCTTTGTCATTACTGGAGCTCCATTAAATCTAGCAGCAGCTGATGCGATTATTGAGCCCGTAATAAATGGTTTTTGGTTTGCCTTCTTGCACAAAGCTTGGGGTAAATATATTTTAGTCTCCTAGCGTCTTTGCTAGCAGTAGTTGCTTAAATCTCAAGATTAGATCTAAGCTTTTGGTTGAAAGCACATTACCGCTTGACCATAATATAAGTTATATGTATATTGTGATATCAATTATTTATATATTATGCAATTCATAACTAAAAAAATTAAAGCAATCGATATCTCGGATTCATTTGCTTATTCAATGACTAAATTTTTTAGGTTTATTGCCGATACTTTTTTTGCAAAAAGATATGGTCACAGAGCTGTAGTTTTAGAAACAGTGGCTGGAGTGCCTGGAATGGTGGCTGGCGTATGGATGCATTTTAAGAGCTTGAGAGCAATGAAAGCTGGCTATGGCGAGCAAATTCGAGAAATGTTGGATGAAGCAGAAAATGAAAGAATGCATTTAATGTTTTTCATCGAGATAGCTAAGCCAAATTCCATAGAAAGATTTGTAGTTTTATCGGCGCAGGTTATTTTTGGATTATTCTATTTATTTATGTATGTTTTCTTTACAAAAACAGCGCATCGAATGATAGGGTATTTTGAAGATGAGGCCGTAAGAAGCTATACAGAATACCTAGAAATAGTTGAAGCGGGTAAAGTTGAAAATACCCCTGCCCCTCATATTGCTATAAATTATTACAAGCTAGGGTCTGATGCAAAATTATCAGACCTCATTAGACGTGTCAGAGCAGATGAGCAACATCACAGTGAAAAAAATCACCATTACGCGAACAGTCTTTAGTTATTATGCGAACAGTCTAAGACTTTAAAAGTTTCCCCATCTTCTGTGTAAGTCCTTCCGTTATCAATGAGTTCTTCAATGTAATAGGTATCTTCTATGGCGCCTTCAAAAGTCATAATTTCATCAAGTATTTGCTCAAACTCTTCAATATTAAAGTGGCCATTTCTAACATTCAGGGGAAGATCGCAAAGGTAGCCCTGCTCCTCCTCTTCCTCTTCTTCTATCGGCCCCTCTGCGCCTTCAAAATATAAGCGATAGTCACCATCGTCAAGCAAGCCTTGCTTGTGCTCACTAATATCATGTAAAGCATGAGTGGTGCATACCCAAAAATCTAAGTCCGCGTATTGCTTATTCAAAAGCAGCATTGAAAAATTAAAAGTTCGCTCTTGATACAGGAACAAAGTTTCGTCTTCAGCAACTAATCTGGTTATAGCTTTCTCCAGATCAAAGTTTCGCTTCCCATCAAAGCCTTCTTTGTGATTTTCGTGCTCAACCTCCCACTCAGGATACTGCTTAAACAATTCATAGTATTCTGTGTATTCCATCTGGCTATTCTCCTTTCAGGAAATTCATTAAAGGAAAATCGTATCTACTTCTTGCGGTATACCTTCCATTCAAGGTCCAAGGGTTGTATGTATTTTTTTTACATGGCTCAATCTTGTCTCCCATAACAGTAACTCGCTGAATGATTCTTTCGCCAATGAAATCATTTAATACAAAATGTTGCGTGCAGCGATTATCCCACATAGCAATGGTTCCTTTGGTCCATTTATGTCGAACAGTAAAATCTGATTTCTTTACCCACTGAGTTAAAAAATTTAACAATAAATCGCTTTCTTCAATGCTCATTTCAACAATTCTTCTTGTGAAGTGTTCATTTACATATAAAACGGGCCCTTTACCATCGGGGTGCTTCCTAACAACAGGATGGATTATCATTTGCTCTGGACGAAAATGAGGTGCTGCATCATGCAAAGCAGACAAGCTCATGCATAAGTCTTGCATTGGCTCAGAAAGAGAGTCAAAAGCTTTGCATAAATTTGTCCACATGGTATCCCCTCCCACCTCAGGGCATTCAACCATATGCAGAATAGACATCAGCGGTGGAGATTTTAAAAAAGTCATGTCAGTGTGCCATTCATCGGCAACCCCTCCCTGGGAGGCAGCGAGCTCAAATATTTTTGGATGCTTTATATTGGGATTGGCTAGGTTTGGATGGCCTTCTAATTTTCCAAAATGCCCTCCAAATGCAACATGCTCCTCAATCGTTGGTGATTGATCGGGTAAAAATAAAACCATATGCTCAGCCAAGAGTTCTTTAATAACTTTTACTTCTTTTTTGGTTATATTTTTAATTGAAGGCCCCTTTAACTCTGCGCCAAGAGAGCCCCCAAGCTTAGTTACAGCCCAATGGTTAGGAAGTGAAATATTATCTTTCATTTATGCAGATTATCATTGGTTGATAGTAATAGGAAAATAATTCCTTTTGCTAAAAAATTCTTGAACGGTAGAGTCTGCAACTTGTTGAATCTTTAATGCATCTTCAGGATCTATGTCTTTAATTCCTTTGTTGCCTTCGACAGCAGTTTTAAAAATAGTTGCAAATACTACAGCTGCTGCAAGATAAGTCCCTTCTTTTGATGGATGTCTTAGATCTCGGGTATATAGATCAATATCTGGGTATGCTTTGGTAAAGCTATAGAATGCTTCGCCTGCAGGGATTAACAATATATTATTTTTATTTGCTGCTTTAATAAATTCTTGACGAAGTTCTTGCATCATCAACGGCTTATTCTTGTAGGGCCAAGACATAAAAAGCATAGGTTCCATACCTTTAGATCTAATTGTTTCTGAATGCTCGGCAACATACTTATGAAAATTATCTTTGGTCATTGGGTGAATTGGGCACAGGCTGCAGTCCATAAAAATAACAGCGTCTATTGAGGTATCTTCAGATTTTATATACTCATTATCGTTACTCGTATCAATGCGAAAACTTCCTATATTTTTATTATCAAGATAGGACTCTAAGGGATGCCAGGAAAGAGATGATCCATTGATAGTTATTGATCGCTGCTTCAGTGACTCAATTGATTTATCATTTTTGACCAGCTGATTTAAGTAATTGTGAATGCTGTTGTTGTAATAGAAAAAGCTATTTCCCACAAACATTAAGGAGTCAATTTTTTGAGTATATGGAGCTGTCACTTCAACTTCTGCTGCCTCGATTAGCGCGGACAAAGATGCGATAAAAATGAATATGAGGAGGATGTCTTTCATCTATTCATCTCTGTTTTTAATCATTGACCCCGAAGGGGCTGAGTTCGGCTTGCCATACTCTCCATATGCAAGTTTATTGATACCAAAAAATAGCCCTATTATGAGACACCCAAAGATTACCCAGTTAATCCAATTATTCATTAGTAATTTTAAGTTGGAGATTAGAACTGGCTTGTTTGATTCCACCAATATTTTTTGCATTTATATAACCGATACTTTGCAAAGCTTTCTCCGCTTTGGCTGACCTTTTGCCGCTTCTACAATATAAATATATTGTTTGCTCTTTGTTCTCAGTTGCAAATTCTATTTTTTGCAAAATCTTATCTAAAGGAATATGTATCGCTGTTTCAATATATCCACTATTCCATTCAGCATCTGTTCTTACATCTACAAGAATTGGATTTGATGCTTGAGTTCTCTCAAGTGTATCTTCTGCAAAAGCTCCAAAGCTTCCAAAGCTTCCAAAGACCATCATTATTAGTAAGATTTTTTTCATAAATTGAATATATCAGAGAATTGGGATTGATTAATAGCTTTGCTTTTGAGGGATGCAGACATCAAAAAAGTAAACTTGGTGGAGCTAGGCGGGATCGAACCGCCGACCTCTTGCGTGCCACGCAAGCGCTCTCCCAGCTGAGCTATAGCCCCAAAAAAGAAGAATTATATATCACCAATATCTGTAGAGTGAATTATTTGATATATTTAATAAATGGAATTTAAGCTACCAACCTCCTCTTCTAACCTAGGGGTGCAGATAGAGAATATCAATATTGCTGAAACTCTCTCTAATTTAGAGGTGAGTCATGTGCGTGAACAATGGGTTAATTATGGGGTTGCTGTTTTCCCGAATCAGAATCTAACTCTGCAGCAATATGAAAACTTTAGTCAACTATTTGGGCCTTATGGAAAAGAGCCTTTTTTGATTCCCATGCAAGAGCATCCTCACATAGTAAAAGTTCATAGAAAGCCTTACGAAGAAGCGGCTCATTTTGGTGGGGCCTGGCATTCTGATTGGTCCTTTCAACATGAACCTCCCTCAGCAACCATGCTGTATTCAGAAATTATTCCTCCCGTCGGTGGAGATACGCTCTTTGCAAATACTGCAGATGCATACGATGACTTAGGCAAAGAATTGAAAGAAAAGATTAAAGACTTAAGATGCATCCACAGCGCCAAGCTTCCATATGCAAAAGATGGGGTCTATGCAACAGAGGGTAAAAAACGAACCATGAAAATTCATACCTCAGATGAGGCCAATAAAACCATGTCACACCCCTTGGTTAGAACTCACAGAGAAACAGGTCGAAAAACTCTTTTTATTAATCCTGTCTATACAATTGAAATAGAGGGCCTTTCAAAAGAAGATTCAGATTCATTGCTCTTTGAGCTTTATATTCACATGGCTCAAGAGAAGTATATTTACCGCCATCAGTGGCAACCAAATATGCTGATCATGTGGGACAACAGAACGGTAATGCACATGGCAGAAGGCGGTTACGATGGGCATGAGAGATTGCTGCACAGAATTACGATTGCCGGAGATGCTACTTAGTAGCCAACATTAAATAATATGAAAAATAGACCCGTCTTAATAGGCATCGGATCCCTGCAGCAAAAAGGATCGTTCCACGAAGTTGATGAGGCTCTAATTCTTATGGAGCAAGCGACTCTCGGCGCTATTGAAGACACCGAAAATCCATCCATCGTTAATTACATTGATGAAGTGCAAATCCCCAAGGGTTTTTGGTCTTACCGAGACCCAGGAAAGTGGATAGCAGAAAAGCATGGTTTTTCTCATGCTAAAACCAGCGTCACTAAAATTGGTGTCTTGCAGCAGAATCTAATTAACTCTGCATGTGACAAAATTATCAATGGTGATATTCGAGCAAGTCTCATCGTTGGCGGTGAAGCCAGGCATAAAATAATTCAAGCTTTAAAAGAAGGTCTAACCTTTGAGGAGATGAAATTAACCGTTAACCCCGATCAATATGTGAAAGCAAAAGAGGATCTGTATATTCCAGAGGAGATAGAGGCATTAGGCATGATGGCTGTTGGGTATTATGCAATCATTGAAAGTGCAATGCGTTTTAAGCACCAACGCAGTTTAGAGGATCATGAAATATTTCTTGGCAATTACTACGAACGCTTTTCTCAAATTGCGAAAGACAATCCTCACGCTTGGAACCAAAATACTTTTAGCGCAGATGACATAAGAAATCCAACGGCAAAAAATCAGAGAATAGCCTACCCCTATAATAAACTTCACAACAGCAGCTGGAACGTAAATCAGGCCTCTGCTTTGATTTTATGCAGTGAGGAGCTTGCGGATCAACTAAACGTCCCAGAAAATAAGAGAGTTTATCCCCTGGTTTCAAGCGAGACCAACCATATGATTGCTGTTATTCAGCGGCCAGATTTGACGAAGCCTATAGGCTTACATTTAGCATCTGAGTATCTTCTTAAAACGGCTCAATCACACGACATCCAACCGTCCTTATTTGAACTTTACAGTTGCTTTCCGATTGCTGTTCAACTGTTTTCAGAGGCATTAAATATTTCTGATAAAACTGATAAAACCGTAACCGGCGGCATGCCATTTGCCGGCGGTCCTTTGAATAATTACATGATCCATGCAACGGCACAGGTTTTAGAAAAAATTAGAAAATATCCTGCTGAGATTGGTTTAATTACCGGAGTTTCTGGGTTGATGACAAAACAAGCATTGGCAATTTGGGGCAAAGATCCTGTGATGAATTTTTGCTCAAAAGACGTCACCAACGAAGCTGCAAAAGTAGAAAAACCAGTGCCAATGTCTTCCGAAAAAGATGGTGAAGGCAAGGTGCTTGGATGCACCACTCTATTTGAAAAGAATGAGGGCATTAAAGCGGTTATTTACGCTGAAGATTCTAATTTTCACAGAAAAGTTATAACATCTATAGACAAAGACGTTATAAATAATTTAGGGGAAGAAGAATGGGTAGGAAAAAAAATATCTTTCAAAAACAATCAGCTGTCTTAATAGCTCTGGTCTTTTCTATGTCAACGCTTGCAGATTCTTCGTTGGATTCTAGCATTAACAAGCACCAAGAAACTTTTGAGGAAGTGGCCATGAAGATATGGGACTGGGCAGAAGTGGGTTATCAGGAATATAAAAGTTCAGAGTTACTTCAATCAGAATTAGCATCTCATGGTTTTACTATTACCAAAGGTGTTGCCGATATTCCCACTGCTTTTATTGCAGAGTATTCAAACGGCGGTCCGGTCATTGGAATCTTGGGTGAATTCGATGCCCTGCCAGGTCTCATGCAAACTGCCTCTCCCTTCAAAGAAATTAGAGAAGACGTCAGCGCAGGACATGCTTGTGGCCATCATATGTTTGGGGCTGCATCAGCTTGGGCGGCTGTCACTGTCAAAGAATGGTTAGTTAAAACAAAAACCAAAGGAACAGTACGATTCTATGGGACCCCTGCAGAAGAAGGTGGGTCAGGAAAAGTCTACATGGTTAGAGCAGGCCTTTTTGAGGATGTTGATGCTGTGCTTCACTGGCATCCAAGCAGCTCTAATGGAGCAAACGCTGAGTCTTCCAATTCAAACAAATCAGCAAAATTTAGATTTTCAGGAATTTCAGCTCATGCTGCTGGATCTCCCCACAAAGGCAGATCAGCATTAGATGGCGTGGAAGCTATGAATATGATGGTCAATATGATGAGAGAGCACATCCCTCAAGAATCGCGTATTCATTATGTTATTACTAAAGGTGGTTTAGCTCCAAACGTTGTTCCAGATGTTGCAGAAGTCTATTACTACGTAAGGCATCCAAGAAGACAAAAGGTTCAAGAAATCTTTGACTGGGTAGTGAAAGCATCAGAAGGGGCTGCTATGGGAACCGATACAAGTGTTACTCATGAAGTCATGCACGGTAATTACTCCAAACTTCCTAACGATGTATTACAAAAAATAATGCATAAAAATCTTGTGAAAAGAGGCGGCATTCAATACTCCAAAAAAGAACAAGAGTTTGCTGATGAAATCTACAAAACAATGATTTCACCAGGAAGCAAAGTTGGAGATCAAGAAAAAGTATATCCTTATAGAACTTCACATACCTATGGCTCAACGGATGTTGGTGATGTAAGTTGGGTTGTCCCTCAGGCAGGCCTTAGAACAGCTACCTGGGTTCCTGGAACAGCAGGTCATTCATGGCAAGGAGTTGCGGCTGGCGGCACAACTATTGGCATGAAAGGCACCAAGCTTGCTGCACAAGTTATGGCTGATACAGCTCAAGACATTTTTAAAGATCCATCAGTATTAGCGGATGCAAAAACTGAATACCACAATAGAGTGGGAGAAGATTTTCAATATGTTCCATTGCTAGGTGACAGAGAACCACCTCTAGATTACAGAAATTAATCTACAACAAATGAGCTTGGATTAATTGAAGCGCTTGAAAGAAAATCTATAAATTTTTGCGCGCTAACTGACAGAGGTTTTTCTTTGTTGCTGACCATGCAAATCTCATATGGAATGCTTGGCTCTAATTTATGTACTGAAATTCTGCTCCCATAAACTTGCGCACTAAAGTCATCAATGATTGCATAACCAGCTCCCTGCTCCACCATTGCTTTAGCAACCTGCATTGTCTCTGTTTCAGTAATCCAGTTAACCTTCACGCCTGCATTATCTAGGTAATGATCTAGGTTTCTCTTGGAAGATCCAGTTTGAAGATTTTTAACTTTTATAAAAGGCTGATTCTTAATTTGAGTTAACTTGAAGGTTTTGGTTTCTGGGGCATTGTCCACAGGAGCGGCTAGAACCAATGCACCCTGCAGTAACTGAGTTTTTTTGAATAATTCAGAATTTTCAGGATTAAAACAGATAATTAGATCAAACGTAAGTTCCTTTAATTGCTCTTCTAAATCAGTGCTTTGTAAGTTAACAACATTGAATTTAGTTCCAGGGGTTTGCTTTAAGTACATATTAAGTAAATGAGGTAGCAATCCCAAGCCAAGAGATGGGGTGCAGCCAATATTAATAGTTGATGAGGGATCTTTCACCAGATTATCTGCAATATTATTGAACTTCGAAATCTCTTTATTTACAGCTGCTGCATGCTGAAATAGTAAATCTGCTTCTGGGGTTGGACTCAATCTTCGTGCATGCCTTACAAATAGTTTGAGATTAAGTTTATGCTCGGCGTAGGCAAGAGTTTTACTTATTAAAGGCTGAGAAACATTCAACACTTTTGCCGCTCTGGTTAAAGACCCCTCATTGTAAACGTGATAAAAAACTTCTATGTGCCTGGAGCTAATCATATTGTGTAATGTAATTATTATTGTTATTCAGTTATTTAATCATAACTAATTGTTATCTATAAATACAAAATTAATGGTACTTAGTTTCAATAATTACTTTAATTTTTTTAAGTCCGGCTGTTAACATAAATATTAAGTTAAAACTTTCTTAGGGGAAATGATGAAATCTACTTATATTAAATATGCCTTTGGCTTTTTGTTATTGCCATTGTCTATAACTGTCTTCGCTCAAGAAGATGCCACAAAAATGAGTGACGTTGAAGAGGTTGTGGTGGTTGGATCACAAATCAAGGGAGCAAAAATTACAGGAGCTCTTCCGGTATCAATTATCTCAAGCAAAGATATAGAAGCTATTGGTGTTGATTCTGGTGATGATTTACTTGAAAACATAGCAGAGCAAGGCTTGAACTATTTTAATGAGGCGGAAGATGCTTCTGGTGGGGTTAATGCATCTCGAGGAGATGTTGGAGCTTACAACTTAAGAAACTTAGGTGTTGGTAATACTCTTACCCTTCTAAACGGAAGAAGATTAGTGAATTCTCCAGGTTACCAAACCGAGCTTATCGGTGGAGATTACGTTCCAACAACAAGCGTAAACTCAAATCTCATTCCGGTAACCGGGATTGATAGATTAGAAATCTTGCGTGACGGTGCTTCAGCTATTTATGGAGCAGATGCTGTGGCAGGTGTTATTAATAATGTTTTACAAAAAGATTTTGAAGGCCTTACTGTTAGCGCAAAAGTCAGTGCATATGATCATTTTGGCACAGAAGACAATAGCGCAACTATTAAATGGGGCTCCTTTTTCAATGATGGAGCAACAAATATAAGTGTTTTCTTTAACCACTACAATCGTGGAAACATTCAAGCAAAAGAGGACCCAAGATGGGGTGCCGGAGATCATAGACCTTTTGTTGATGCTGATTCTCCTTGGAAGACAAGCACATCATTTAGAAATCTAAGCTCTAACTCAATTTATCCTCAAATGGATATGGTTAGCTCGAGTGAGCACAAAGGTGAGAGCTATGATCATGTTTGGACTGACTCAAACGGAGAGTTTGAAGTATTTCCATTGGGTGATAGTAAATGTACCAATAGAGGAAATCCTCTTTTTGACACTGGATATGGAACATGTATTGCTCCGGATGGTAATGGCGCTTTAAGAAGTAACTTCTGGGGCTCTACTGATGTCAGAGGTGAGGTGCTAAGGAATAATGTTGTGATGTTTATTAACCATGATATGGGTAATGGCATTGAATCTTTTACAGAATTAGGCGTGTATAGCTCTGATAGTGACAGAATTGCGCATGCATCTTATGCGTTCACATCATCAAAACACAGGGTTGGCAAAGACAATTACTACCTAAATCAACTCAAGGTTGATGTGGATGGTGTTCCTACTGCTATTTTTGCTGGCAAGCAGTTATACATAGATAACTATAGATATGAAGAAAGAAACAGGTTAGTCAATGTGCAGAAAGAAACTTATAGATTCTTGCAAGGCTTTAGAGGTTCTTCCGGGGCCTGGGACTGGGAAACAGCCTTTGTCGACTCTATTGCAAAATCTAGAGATGTAACTAGAAATAGAATGTCTAACAATCTATTGAAGGCAGCTTTAAATGATCCAACCCCTGCTGCTTACAACCCATTTAGTGCAGGAGTTAATTCAAACATTGAGCGAACTTTAATTGATGTTTATAGAAAAGGTACGAGCGAGCTAACAATGTTTGATTTTAAAATGTCTAACAACGAAATTATGTCATTGCCTGCTGGTGATGTTGGGATCTTACTAGGATTTGAGTATCGCGAAGAATCAATTGATGATGATAGGGATCCTAGATTGGATGGAACTATTACTTATACTGATTACGAAGGTGATACGTTCCCATTGGTTGCAGATGTTCTGAATTCCTCTCCTACATCAGATGTTTCAGGCTCAAGAGATGTGTCATCTTTCTTTGCTGAAATGCAAATCCCATTAGCGGAATCCATTGATATGCAGATTGCTGTTAGAAACGAAGATTTCTCTGACTTTGGTGATGCTACTGTTGGAAAGATTGCAGTGGGTTGGCAAGCAGCATCTTGGATGAGCCTTAGAGGTTCTGTCTCAACTGCTTTTAGAGCTCCAAATGTTATTCAGGTGAATGAAGAGACTGTGGTTAGATCTGGAACAAAATATGACAGAGCTGCATTCCGTGTGAATGAAGTTCAGAGTATTGATAATGTTATTGATTCAGATTCTAGGTATACCATTCAAAGAATGGCAACGGGTGCGGCAGGTCTTGAAGCTGAGGAATCAGACAATACATCTTTTGGTGTTGTGTTAACCCCAACTGATAACTTAATCATTACTATTGATACATGGACCATTGAGAAAGATAAAACAATTGGCTTATTTGGACGTGAAAACCAAACTGTAAACGACATGCTATTAAGGTTTGCTAATGGTACTGCTAATTGTGAGACCTTTGCTGGTGATCCTTTGGTTGTCCGTGAAGCAGCAGATGATGGTGAAGCAGCTGGTTTTGCAGCTGCTGGCGTATGCCCTTTTGGTCCTATTAAGTTCATTAAAAATGATTACACCAACATGGCTTTAAGAACGATTGAAGGAACAGATGTTGGTATCTACTATGACTTTGAAACTGCCTATGGTGATTTTGATGTGAGATACATTGGTACATTCCTTGATACATTTGAACAAAAAGCAAGTGGTGAATTTGCAGCACTTCAAGCTGCTAAAGATAATGGAACAATTCCAGCATCCATTCCCCTTAATGGCTTTGGTGATCTCCTTGGAAAAGATGGTGTTTACGATAATAAGCACACCTTAAGAATGTCATGGGATAAAGGTCCATACGGAGCTAGTTTGGTTGGACTTAAGAAGGGTTCATTTGTGCAGACTTCATTGGGTCTAAAAGATGGTGTTCCATACACTGTCCCTGCTATGACGACTATGGATTTAACATTATCTTATGACTTTACATTAAGCGGTCAAAAGGCAAGAGTTAGGTTTGCTGTGAAGAATCTTGAAGATGAAAGAGCGCCTACTGCTGATAGATACTACGGTTACTATGCAGATGCTCACCAAGATTATGGAAGAAACTATTATCTTAGTTTAAGGGTTTCATTGTAAGAATTAAGTTAAAATTTAAGGGAGCTTAGGCTCCCTTTTTTTATGATCAAATTTAAATTACATTTTCTTCTTTTTATCGGACTAATCGGAATGATTCCATTTGTCATTGCTGAAGAACAATACAAATTTACAAACTGGGATGGTGTTGATTTACCTGTATTTGTAGCAAAGCCAGGCAAGATCAATAAAGCTACTCGTCTTGTTGTAGTTATGCATGGTCGCAAACGAAATGCAGAGGAGTATCGAGATCAATGGATAGAGGCAGCTAAAGATCTAAATCTTTTAGTTGTTGTGCCTGAATTTAGTGAAAAGAATTTTCCTGAAGTCTGGGGTTTTAATTATGGGAATGTAATAACTCCTGAATCAGAGCCCATTGAAAAAAAATTACATGCATTTAGTTCAATCAGCCCCTTAGCTAATGAAGCTATAGAAAAATTTAAACTTAAATCAAATAATTGGGGCATTTACGGCCATGGAGCAGGTGCTCATTTTGTCCATCGATATGTTCTTCATCAGCCAGAAGCAAATCATACTCTCGCAATTGCAGCAAACCTTGGCTGGTATTTATCTATGACAGATCAACAATGGCCTTTTGGGTTAACAAATTCTGGGATTGAAGACGCTCAACTCAAACAAGCATTCAGCAAGTATTTTCTTTTGATGTTAGGCAAAGCAGATACGTCAACCAAACCAAATTCTCCATACGCCAAAGAACACTGGGATAGCATTAGCCTTCAAGGAGAGCATAGATTGGCAAGAGGCAGAAATTTCTTCAAATCAGCTGTGGAAAAATCAAAAGAAGTGGATCAATTTTTTAAATGGGGCATGGTTGAAGTGCCAACCGAAAAAGGACATGGCAATACTGAGCAAATGGTGCCCTATGCTGCTGAAATGTTCTTTGCGAGACTAAGGTAATGCAAGCATATAAAAAAAGAGGTTTTTGGGTTGGCTTGGGAGTGTTCTTTTTAGTTATCTTGAGCCCTAATCCTGAGTCTCTTTCGCCGATTGGTTGGGCAGTTGCTGCAGTTACATTATTGATGGCTATATGGTGGGCCACAGAAGCAGTGCCTGTTGCTGTAACAGCACTCTTACCTTTAGCCCTTTTTCCATTGCTACAAGTCACAGATTTTAAGGCTGCTGCCCTGCCCTATGCCAATCCAAATATTTACTTATTTATGGGTGGATTTATATTAGCACTGGGTATTGAGTCTTCAGGGCTACACAAACGCCTTGCATTAAAAATGTTAATTTTAGTCGGTAACAGTGGGGCTAAGCTCGTGGGTGGTTTTATGCTGGTCTCAGCTGTAATTAGCATGTGGGTGATGAATACTTCAACAACTTTAATGCTCCTGCCTATAGGTTTAGCAGTGTGTGCGAGTGTGGCTGAAACCATTCCTAATTTTTCAGCCAAACAAAGAAAGAATTTTGAGACTTCATTGTTACTGGGGATTGCTTATGCCGCCTCTATCGGTGGTATGTCAACTTTAGTTGGAACTGCTCCTAACATAATATTTGCAGCTTTCATGCTAGAAACATATGGAATTGAAATCTCGTTTATTGATTGGATGAAGTTGGGTGTTCCAATAGCCTCGATTATGCTCGTTGCCTCTTGGTATACGATCACAAAATTTGTTTACCCCGTTAATTTTGTTGCCAGCATGGAAACCAAACTACAGCTAAGAAATATGTTGACGGACCTTGGCCCTCTTGGAAGAGATGAAAAAAAAGTTCTGGTAATCTTTTTATTTGCTGCGGGTGCCTGGATGTTTAGAACGCTGTTAGATAATTTTGTTCCTTTGTCTGGCTTGACTGATGCGGGAATAGCAATTTTAGCTGCACTAAGTTTTTTCTTTATTCCTTCAGAAAATAATAAAACTGACTTACTTACCTGGGAGCAAGCAAATAAATTACCCTGGGGCTTATTGGTCTTATTTGGTGGAGGCTTGTCATTGGCCGCCTCGATTGGATCATCGGGGTTAGGAAGTTGGATCGGACAAGGATTAACGGTATTAGAAAATGTACCGCCGATCGTATTAATCTTGGCTGTGGCAACTTTAATCATTTTTCTAACTGAGATCACTTCCAACGTTGCGACAACTTCAACATTCTTGCCTGTAGTGGGCGCAGTAGCAGTAGCTTTAGGCATAGCGCCTGTGGCTCTGACTATTCCGGTTGTGTTGGCTGCCAGTTGCGCATTCATGTTGCCCGTAGCCACACCACCGAATGCTATCGTCTTTGGTTCTGGGAAGCTGACAATCCCAGATATGATGAGAGCAGGTTTTGCCTTAAACATTATTGGAATATTCCTGGTAACAATATTTGCGTACTATCTCGCACCAATAATATTTTAAGAATCATGTTTACAAAAAATATACTAGCAGCTCTCTTGATAGGTTCTGTGAATCTAAGTGCTCAAGTGAGTTACATAGATTATCTATCTCCGTTTCATCCAACCATTGGTCAATCCGGGATGGTTGTATCTCAAAATCAAGCATCTTCAGATATTGGTGTACAAATTCTTGATATGGGTGGAAATGCAGTAGATGCCGCAGTAGCGGTTGGGTTCTCGCTGGCAATAACACTCCCTAGAGCAGGCAATCTTGGTGGAGGCGGGTTTATGCTGGTATACCTGAAAGACGAAGACAAAACTATTGCAGTAGATTTTAGAAGCGCATCACCAAAAAATATTACTCAAGATGATTTTTTATTTCTTAAGAATAACTATGATCAACGTCGCTATGGCTATAAAGCCTCTGGTGTGCCCGGAACTGTGGCTGGTTTAATCCAGACTCATGAAAGATACGGAAAGCTCCCTCTAAGAAGAATCTTAAAGCCTGTGATTAATCAGGCTAGAAAAGGTTTTGATGTAAGTTATGATCTTAATCAAGCCATAGGCAGTGCAAATCAGATTGCGCTGGATGTTGAGTCGACAAATATTTATCTAAAAGACAATGGTCCAATTTCAGAACATTCTAAAATGATCCGAAAAGATCTTGCATGGACTATTAATGAGATTGCAAAAAATGGTGATGAAGCATTTTACGAAGGATCTATTGCTAAAAAAATTATTCAAGCAATGAACGAGAATGGTGGCTATATTTCAGCCAAAGACCTGCAGGAATATCAACCAAGATTCTCTGAGCCAATAAAAACTACCTACCGAGGATCAACAGTTTATGCTCACCCTCCTCCAGCTGGAGGCGCAGCAGTATTGCTTGAATCCCTTAATATTTTAGAAAACTTTTCTGTGGCAGATATGGGAGCCCAATCTGCACAATTTTTACATCTATTTGCTGAAGCGCTTCAAAGAGGCCACATGGATAGATCAAGGTTTATGGGAGACCCAGAATTCTATGATGTACCAATCCAAAAAATTATTTCCAAGAAAAGAGCTAATACATTAGCAAAAAAAATAAATCTAGCAAGCGTTACTCCCCCGAGAGACTTAAATCCGGATTCGTTATTTTATGAGGGAGAAAACACTACTCATTATTCAATCGTAGATAAAGATGGAAACGCCGTATCCAATACCTACACACTTGGGTATTCATTTGGCTCAGGAGTAACAATTCCAGGTACTGGAATTTTGATGGACAATCAAATGAATAATTTTGCCTACCGGTTTGGTGAAGAAGGAATCATAGATAGGTCTGCAAGCGAAGGCAATAAGTTTGAGCCTGGTAAGAGGCCCATGAGCACAATGACACCAGTCATAGTATTTGATGAGAATAATGCCTTAAAACTCATCTCAGGCTCTCCCGGGGGAGCTTTAATACCAGCTGCTGTTCTAAGAGTAATCACGGGAATAATAGATTTTGATTTAAATCTTGGTGAAGCGACTATGCTCCCAAGAATTCATAAGGACTGGCCATATGAATCATTAAGAGTAGAAAAGGGAATTAGTTTAGATACCAAAAAAGTCCTAGAATCTTTTGGCCATGAATTAGAGGAATCGAAAACTATGGGTTCAACTCAAAGTATCTTGATTTCTTCTCAAGGGAAAGAGGGATATGCAGATTTAAGAAGACCGAATGCTGGGGTAGCCATTCAAGTTGATTAAAGCAATTGCATTTATTCATAAGAAAAAATCTTTATCCCACAAAGAGTTTCAGCTTTACTATGAAGCTACTCACTCCCCTCTAGCAAAATCATTGCTCACATTTGAGCACTATGAGAGAAATTATGTAGATTTAGCCTTTAGCTCTTCTAATGATGCTATTGGCTCTATAAGTATTTTTAAATATGAATCTGAAAAATCATTAGGAGTTATAGCTGATCAAATGGGTTCATCTGCTGGTGATGTGCTGAGAGAAGATGAGCTTAATTTTATGGATGTTCCACTAAATTTTTATGTCTTTACGGGTTCAAGCGAAAATCTAGCTTTTACATTTCAAAGAAAAATCTTCTATCTTGCAATGGAAGAATCGGATTTGCAGATGTTAGAGAGCCAAGCAGGGCTGGAAAAAATCTCAGATAATTTGGTGAGCGATCATCATGAGATTATTGGAGTTCCTGAGTATGGCATCATGCAACACATGCAATTAGAAGACCTGAAGATACTTCAAAAAAAATTTCCTGCTCTAATTTTTACCAATAGTTTTAGCTAGAGCTTGCTTTTAAATGGTCTAAGGCATTTTGTATGCGAGCATTAGACTCTTCTTTTCCAAACAAACACAGAGTCAGCCCCAAAGATGGGGATTGAGTCGAGCCTGTCATAGCAATTCTAATAGGCTGGTTTAATTTAGGCGTTGGAAGATCTAGAGCAGCCTGGGTATCTGCCAAAGCGCTATCAATAGATGGCTCATCCCAAATCTCAAGACCATTAAGTTTGCGTTGAATAAATTCTAAAGCTTTCTCTGAGCCAATTAAAAACTTCTTTTCAGCTTTTTCGTCGTAACTATCTACATTAAAAAAATATGGCCGTAAATCTTCTGCGATGCCAGCAAGAGTTGGCTTAGAGGTTCGCATGGCTTGTAAAATTTCATCGCTATTTTCCTTGGAATCAAGATCAATCTTTTGATTATTAAGGAATGGTAAAAGCTGAGATTTAAATTCAGTAAAAGATAACGCTGCGATATGATTATTATTAATCCAGTCAAGCTTGGCAGGATCAAATATTGCTCCAGCCTTTTGCACTTCTTGAATTCTAAAATCTGAGATTAAATCATCGATATAAAAAATCTCTTTATCGCCTTTTGACCAACCAAGTCTTGCCAACATATTAATCATGGAGGACTGAAGATAGCCTTGATCAAAATAATCTTGCAGGCTGGTAACAGCATTTCTTTTAGACAATCTTTTTTTATCTTGCCCCAGCACCATTGGTAAATGTGCATATTCCAAAGAAGGCAGCTGTAATGCTTGTTGAATGTGAATTTGTCGCGGAGTATTGCTCAGATGGTCTTCTCCCCTAATGACATTAGTAACGCCCTGATCATGATCGTCGATTACGTTACAAAAATGGTAAGTTGGAGAGCCATCGCTTCTCACTAAAATGAGATCGTCTAGCTCAGAATTCTGAAAGATCACCTCTCCCCTGACTAGATCATGAAAAATAAGCTCGCCTGTCTGAGGAGTCTTTAATCTCAGCACTGATTTTTCACCCTTGTCTAAATTTAAATTTCTACACTTACCATCGTATTGAGGCTTAAGACCATTTGCCTGTTGCTTAGATCTCATTTCATCTAGACGCTCCTTACTACAATCACAGTAATATGCTTGCCCAGAATCCATGATTTGACCAATGGCATTTTGGTATAGATCTGATCTTTCTGACTGCCTAACAGGCGTCTCATCTGGGACAATGCCCATATCAGCCAAGCCTTTTAAAATATTTTCTTCGAACTCTCGCGTTGATCTCTCCGCATCAGTGTCTTCTATTCTGATAAGAAACTTGCCCTTCTGCTGTTTTGAGTAAACAAAATTAAAAAGCGCTGTGCGGACTCCACCGATATGCAAAGTTCCAGTGGGGCTAGGGGCAAACCTTGTAACTTTTATCATGACTGATTCCATAAAGTGGTTAATTTATTGTCTGCTTCTATTTGTTGCAGCCGATTCTCATGCGCTGTCATGTCGTCATTAGAGATGGAGACTTGGGCAATAGGAAATTCATCAAAATTAACTGACTCCTTTGCAGTGCTCTCACCCGAAGAGGATCCACCTTGAGAAGACATAAACTCAAACTTGCTTTGGCCACCTGTAAGGTGAATAAAAACATCCGCTAAAATATTGGCATCTAGCAGAGCACCATGAAAACTTCTGTCATATCCACCTATCTCAAATCGATTAGAAAGTGCATCAAGAGAATTGCGCTGGCCAGGAAATTTACTTCTAGCCATCAAAAGAGTGTCTTCAATTTCACAAATTTCTTCAAGCATAGGGTACTTAGAAGAGGCTCGTTTCAGCTCGCTATTTAAAAAACCTAAATCAAAAGAAGCATTGTGAATAATCAAAACACTGTCTTGGACAAATTCTAAAAAACTTTCAGCAATCTCTGAAAACTCAGGCTCATTTTTAACTTTTTCATTTGAAATTCCATGCACTTTCTGAGCCTCTTCATCTATAGCTCTTTGAGGGTTCAAATAGGTGTGAAAATGTTGGTCGGTTCTCTTGCGATCTTCAAGCAGGACAGCCCCAATTTCAATAATGCGGTGTCCTTGATCAACCTCTAACCCAGTCGTCTCGGTATCTAAAACAATTAATTTTTTCGTCATAAGATTGAATCTATTCCTTTATTTGCAAGCTGATCGGCAATTTCATTACCAGCATCGCCTGAGTGGCCTTTTACCCAATGCCATTGTACTTGATGAAAATTAATTAATTCATCTAATTTACTCCATAGCTCTTTGTTTTTTACGTCTTTCTTTGCTGCTGTTCTCCAGCTATTTTTTTTCCAGTTGTGAATCCACTGAGTGATCCCATCCATCACATACTTTGAGTCTGTAAAAAGATCTACATTACAGGGCTCTTTCAGAGCTGCTAAACCTTCAATTGCAGCAGATAACTCCATTTGGTTGTTGGTAGAATCAAGCTTGCCTCCAAACATTTCTTTGGAAGAGCCTTCAAATGTAATGAGTGCACCCCAACCTCCTGGACCTGGGTTGCCTCGACATGCACCATCTGTATACATTATTACTTGTTTCATGGGTTAAAATATCTCACTTATTATGATAAATATTCAATCTATTAAAGCTTACAGTGATAATTATATTTGGTTAATCGCGACTAATGAAGGCAATCTTGTAATTGACCCTGGCGAATCACAGCCAGTAATAAATTATCTGCAAAAACATACTCTTACATTAACAGATATATTAATAACCCATCATCATTTTGATCATGTGGGAGGGGTACTTGATCTCAAAAAAAATATTTTAGGTCATGTCACTGGTCCACTAAATCATAAGATTGAAGGGCTTGATAATCATGTAACCCATGGCATGGAAATTGAATCTTGTGGATTAAAGTTTGAGGTTATAGAAATTCCTGGTCATACCCTTGATCACATCGCATATTTTTTAAACGATAGAGATCAGCCGAGATTATTCTGTGGTGATACTTTATTTTCAGGCGGTTGCGGAAGAGTCTTTGAAGGAACTCATGATCAAATGTATGAGTCTTTAAAAAAACTCCAAAAGCTACCAAGTAATACTTTAGTCTATAGTGCACATGAATACACTCTTGCTAATCTTGAGTTTGCTGGACAGGTAGAGCAAAACAATCAAGATATCTCAGACTATATCTATCTTTGCCAACAAAAAATTAAGGATGGGCTTCCCACCCTGCCCAGCTCTTTAGAGATAGAGCATAGAATCAATCCATTTATGAGATGCGCAAAAAGTGATCTTCGTCAATCTATTGCAGAAAAAATGAACAATGCAAAAACGGCTACTGACGTTGAAATATTTTCATACCTGAGAGAATGGAAAGACTCCTTCTAATAGTAACTATCGCAACTCTAACTAGCTGTCAGTTTGCGAGCATAATACCTGCTGATAAATACACTGAACCAGAGCCAATAGAGATCACCCAAGAAGAGAAGCCCTATAGTGATGTGTGGGAAAGGATTGCTGAGAACTCTTCCATTCAAAATCAACAGCTAGATGCGGTAACGATAAAATATATTAATAATTATTTAGAAAACCCTGCCCAATTTAATAAGTTGCTGCTGAAGGGTCAGTATTTCATTTACTTTGTTCTCGAGGAGCTTGAACGGTATAACTTGCCTCCTGAGCTTGCGCTATTACCATACATAGAAAGTAACTACGATCCATTTTCCATCTCTTCCTCTGGGGCTATGGGGCTATGGCAGTTTATGCCTGCAACAGCAAGGATATATGGCCTCCAAGACACTTGGTGGTTTGAACAAAGGCATGATCCTTTAATTTCAACTAAAGCTGCTGTGAGGTACTTAGCCTATTTACATAATAGATTTAATAAAGATATTACTTATACATTGTCTGCATATAACGGTGGCCCTACTCTTTTAGAAAAACAAATTAAGTTAAATCGAAGGATGGGTAAATCCACTGACTATAGAGACTTAAAACTTCCAAAGCAAACCAAGGAATATGTTCCAAAATTTAAGGCTATCCTAGAACTGATCCTTAATTCAGAAAAGTACAATATCCAATTACCTGTATTTCCAAATCACTCAGTGTTAGGTCAAATTACTTTAGATGGGCAAATAGAAATTTTTGCATTCAGTGAATTTGCAGAATTAAAACCGGAATTTATTTATAAGCTGAATGCAGGCTACACAAAATGGGCATCGCCGCCTGGCAAAGCAACAATCTTTAATGTTCCAATAGAGTTAGTTGAGCCGCTGAATCTAAAGAAGAGTGAATTTTCTCAAGCCAATCAGATTAACTGGGTTACTCACAAGATATCAAAGGGAGATAGCTTGTGGAAGATCGCTGCGGAATACGATACTGAGGTCGCAGTCTTAAAAAAAGTTAACTATCTTCAGTCTAATGTGCTCAGTTTAAATCAAGAGCTTCTGATACCCTTGAGCAACTCTCATAATCAAACATTTATCCCTTATCAAGCTCATATTGTGAGCGAGGGTGATACTCTTTGGAGCTTAGGCCGAAAATATGCCCTAACTCCCGGAGATATAGCTAAAAGCAATGGGCTCAAGATAGGCTCACCACTCAGGATTGGAAAAGAATTAAATATTGGCAATAAAAATATTTATCGCACAATAAATTCCAAAAAAAGAACTATTTTATACAGTGTAAAACAAGGGGATAGCCTCTACAGAATTGCTGATATTTTTAATATTCAAATAGAGGATATTATTCAGCTCAATTCAATTATTGATAATGAGATAAAGCCAGGCCAAGTATTAAAAATAGTTATACGAGCTTTTTAGTCTGATGATATTTTTGGATCCAGAGCGTCTCTCAAGCCATCCCCAAAGAAGTTCAGTGCAAATAGCGTAATCGTGAAAGTTAGGCCTGGATATATTAGTAACCAAGAATACTCCTCCATCGACTCAACACCGTATCTTATCAAGGTACCCCAACTGCTCATGGGAGGCTGTATCCCAAGGCCTAAAAAACTTAGAAATGCTTCTAACAACATGACTTGAGGAATAGTTAAAGTGGCATAGACAGCTATTGGGCCAAGAATATTAGGAAAGATGTGTTTTCTAAACATTTGAAAATTAGATACACCCATTGCCTGCGCAGCTAAAACATATTCCTGATTTTTGATTGTTAGAACTTGGCCGCGAACAATTCGTGCCATCGTCAGCCATTCAACCGCACCTATGGCTCCAAACAACAGCCATATATTTCGACCAAAAATAACCATCAATAAGATAATAAAGATAATAAATGGCAATCCGTACAAGACATCAACGATTCTCATCATAATAGAATCTACTCTTCCACCAAAATAACCTGCAATGATTCCCCAGCTAACACCTATAACCAACGCAACGCCTGTAGCAACAAAGCCAACCATTAATGAGACTCGTGCTCCATAAAGAATTCTACTAAACAGATCTCTCCCCAGGGTATCAGTACCTAAGAAAAAAGTTGAGGATGGTGGTTGTGCTCCAAGATCAAGATTTTGATAGGAGTATGAATGAGGTGCTATCCAGGGTGCAAGAATAGCCAAAGTTATCAAAACACATAAAATAACTCCACCGCCAACAGCAGCTTTGTTTGCAAGGAGCCTTCTCCAAGCATCTTCCCATAATGAGCTTTGTTGATTCACGCTTCACTCCTGGCCCTTGGATTCATAAGAAGAACTGCAATGTCTGAAAGTAAATTAAAGAAAATAATTAGTGCTGAGAAAAATATAGTTGTGCCAAGAATCATTGTGTAATCTCTGTTAAAAGCAGCTTCGACATAAAATCTGCCCAACCCAGGAATTTGAAAAATGGTTTCTACTACAAATGAACCGCCAATTAAGCCAGCAATAGCAGGACCTAAAAATGAAACAACCGGAACTAGTCCACCCTGTAAGGCATGTCTTAAAATAACTTGATATTCTGGAAGTCCTTTTGCTCTGGCTGTTCTAATATAATCCTGTCCCAATGTTTCGAGCATGCCTCCCCTACTAAGACGGGCAATATAGGCAGCATAAGCTGCGCCAAGGGTTATAGACGGTAATATCTTATCGCCAGACAAAGAATCCCAACCTGAAACGGGTAATAACTCTAAATGAATGCCAAAGAATAAGACTAGAAGTGGCCCCAATAGAAATGTAGGCATGCATATACCAATCATAGCTATGGTCATGGGTATGTAATCTAGAGCAGTATTTCTTTTAACGGCTGCTAAAACGCCTGCAACTCCACCAATGACCATTGCAATAAGAATGGCGTACAGCGCTAACTCTAAAGTTACTGGTAACCCAGTAAAAATCATCTCGGTGACTGATCTACCTGGATACCTAAATGAAGGACCAAAATCACCCTGAACAAGATTGAACATATAATCTTTATATTGCACGAGCAAAGGAGCGTCTAAGTTATATACAGCATTAAGATTTTTCATGACCTGTGGAGGAACGACTTTCTCTGCATCAAAGGGTCCACCTGGTGCCATGCGGACCAAAAAGAATGTAATTGAAGCGACCACCAAAATTACAGGAATGGCGATAGCAATTCTTTTAAGGATGACTTGGAGCATTTAAATTATTATCTTTCTAAATAAATGAACTTAGGATGATGAGTATCAATAATATTGGGGTGCCAACCTTTGACATCACTGGAGATTTGATAGGCTTTAACATAGGTATAAATAGGAATAATTGGCATCTCGCTGATGAGTAATTTTTCTGCTTGATTTAAATATTCATATCTTAGAGCTTGATCGTTTGTAGAATTAGCAATTGCTAGCAAGTCGTCATACTCCTTATTTCCCCAACCAGTCTTATTGTTACCTCTATTAGGACGGAGAGTATCTAGAAATGTATTGGGATCTTCATAATCTCCAATCCATCCTGCTCGAGAGATTTGAAAGTCTCCAGTCATCTCTCTTGCCAAATAGACCTTCCAATCTTGATTCACAAGTTGGACCGATATACCTAAATTCTGCTGCCACATCTGCTGCACAGCTAAAGCAATCTTTCTGTGGCCTTCTTGTGTATTGAACAGAATTTCAAGAACTGGAAAAGTGCTAGTATCTTCATACCCAGCTTCAGCCAATAAAGATTTAGCCAACTCAGGGTTAAATGGAATAGATGTATCAGGCTCATAGCCCGCTGTTCCTGGAGGAGTAAAAGAATAAGCAGCTAGTTGACCGCATTTTGAAACCTTTTCAACAATCTGTTTTCTATTCAATGCATAAGCAAGCGCTAGTCGAACACGCTTATCTTGAAGGACAGGATGATTAGTATTCACCCTGTAGAAATATGTACCCATGTATGGCTCAATCCTAAGATCAGGGTTCTCATTTTCAATATAGACAGGGCACTTTTCAAGAGGGACGACGTTGGTAACATGCAACTGCCCTGCTCTAAACATTCTGTCTTCAGTGGATTCATTGGACACTGGGTAATATCTAATTTCATTTAAACGAACATTAGAAGCATCCCAATATAATGGATTTTTTTCTACGGTAATTTCTTTATTAAGCTCCCACGTTTTTAGATTCATGGGACCGTTACATACAAAATTACCTGGTCGAGTCCACTGACCATTTCTGTCGTCAATGGTCCCGTGTTTGAGAACAGTATCCTTGTGAACTGGATAGGTGCTGTAGTGACTTAATAACTTAATGAAAAATGGTGTTGCATTTGTAAGCTCCACCTTTAATTCATAATCATTAACAGCTGTTACTCCTACAGAAGAAAAATCATCAGTGAGACCTTGATGATACTCTGGAGCCCCTTTGACGTAATAAAGCATGTCAGGATATTGAGAGCCCAGTGAAGGTGTCAGTATTCTCATCCATGACCATATAAAATCCGATGCCGTCAGTTGATCACCGTTAGACCATTTAGCATCTTCCTGAAGAAAGAAGGTATAAGTTTTTCCATCTGGACTTATAGTCCAAGACTTCGCAACGCCTGGAAGATTCTCTCCGCCTCTAGGGTTTGAAATAGTTAAGCCTTCACACATTGCAATCAATAAATGATGCTCAGGAACGCCGGTCACTATGTGAGGATCTAAGCCCTGAGGTTCACTGCCATTCCCAAAATGAAGTATTTGTTGGTCCAGGGCTGAATCAACCGGAGCGATTGCCTTTGAACAACCAAGGAGTGCAATTAAAAAGAAGAAGGATATATAAGAATTTTTCATGACCTTATTATATATAAAAAAAGGGCCGGTAAACCGGCCCTTTTTATTTGATTAAACTCTATTATAGTGAGATTTTGAATCCACCATAAATGAATGCTCCACCTGGGATATCCCAAGCATAG